>Ga0194132_10002360_pt1 | contig 35660 bp, 37 predicted proteins | sample TA2KigOf80mmetaG_FD_148612 | JGI IMG/M metagenome (GOLD analysis project Ga0194132, IMG submission 148612) | Freshwater microbial communities from Lake Tanganyika, Tanzania - TA2015054 Kigoma Offshore 80m | ecosystem: Environmental > Aquatic > Freshwater > Lake | place: Tanzania: Lake... | reverse complement strand
CCCCGCGGCCCCGGTCGTGCTCGCACCGCCACCCGCCGCCCCACCGCCACCGCCGCCGCCACCGGTCGCGGCGCCACCGCCGCCGGCACCGCCGGCACAGCCGGCGAACACCCAGACCGCCGCCTTGCCGCCCGCGTCCGCCGACCCGGCGCCCGCCTTCCGGGTCGCCTTCCCACTCAACGATTCGGCCGTGCCCGACGCCGGCAAGAGCCAGATCGACCGCGCCGCCGACGCGCTCGAGCGCGATCCGAGCCTCCGCCTCCAGCTCCTCGCCTATGCGAGAGGTGATGCCGAAGGAGCGAGCCAGTCGCGTCGGCTGTCGCTCGCCCGCGCGCTCGCGGTGCGTTCATATCTGATCGAGAAGGGCGTGCGCAGCACGCGTATCGACGTGCGCGCCCTCGGCAACCGCGCCGAAGGCGGCCCGCCCGATCGCGTGGACGTGGTGCTGTTGAACCGCTGACCCGATCGTCGGCGTATTGGCGCCGCGGGCTTCCGGCACGAGGCCGGCACAAGGAAGGCGATGACCGATCCGAAACGCTATCTGTTCAGGATGATCGCCTTCGTCGTGGCGTTCGGCGTGCTGGTCGCCCTTCTGTCGCCGGCCCTCGCCGGCGCATTCATGGCCAACCCGGCGCTCAACGGCGTTATCGTCGGCGTGTTCGTGCTCGGCGTCCTCTATGTCTTCCGCGGCGTGTGGCGGCTCGGTCGCGACGTCAACTGGGTCGAGCACTTCCGGATCGGCGGCTCGACGCCGCTGATGGAGGATCCGCCGATCCTGGTCGCGCCGCTCGTCACGATGCTCGCCGAGCGCAAGGGGCGTATCTCGTTGTCGGCGACCGCGCTCCGCTCGGTGCTCGACGGCATCGCCGCCCGCCTCGACGAATCGCGCGACATCGCGCGCTACGTGATCGGCCTCCTGATCTTCCTCGGCCTCCTCGGGACCTTCTGGGGCCTGATGGGGACGGTCGGCTCGATCACCACGGTGATCAACAACCTGACCACGACCGGCACCGACTTGAGCGCGGTGTTCGCCGATCTCAAGAGCGGCCTCAAGGCGCCGCTCGACGGCATGGGGACCGCGTTCAGCTCCTCGCTCTTCGGTCTCGCCGGCTCGCTCGCGCTCGGCTTCCTCGAATTGCAGGCGGGCCGGGCGCAGAACCGGTTCTTCAACGATCTCGAGGAATGGCTCGCCGGTCAGACCCGGCTCGGTGGCGGCGCGCTCACCGCGGAGGGCGACCAGGCCGTGCCGGCCTATGTCCAGGCGCTCCTCGAACAGACCGCCGACAGCGTCGAGAACCTGTCGCGGACGCTCGACCGCGGCGAGGACAGCCGGAACGCGATGCACAACGCCGTCGCGACGCTCGCCGAGCACCTCGCCACGCTGACGGCGCAGATGCGGACCGAGCAGAATCTGATGATGAAGATCGCCGAGACCCAGCTCGAGCTCCGCCCGATCCTCGCCCGCCTCGCCGACCAGACCGCGAAGGGCGCGCTCGGTGCCAACGACGCGGCCATCGAGCACCTGCGCAGCCTCGACCGCCACGTCGCCCGCCTGGTCGAGGACATGGCGAGCGGTCGCGGCGACCTCGCGAGCGAGATCCGGAGCGAGATCCGCGTGCTGTCGCGCACCATCGCGGCAATCGCCGAGAAGGCGCCGCGATGACCGCGAAGGCCCATCGGCCGCCATGGCGCTGAGCCGGCGCGCCAACCGCTACGCGGTCGACATCTGGCCGGGCTTCGTCGACGTCCTCGCGACGCTCCTGATCATCATCCTGTTCCTCCTGATGATCTTCACGCTCGCGCAGTATTATCTGAGCGAGACGCTGTCGGGCCGCAACGAGGCCCTCGCCCGCCTCAACCGCCAGATCGCCGAGCTCGGCCAGATGCTGGCGCTCGAGCGGTCGAACGCGGCGACGCTGCAGCAGAGCCTGACCGCGATGTCGCAGGAGCTCATCGTCGTCGACGCCGATCGCGCGCTGCTCCGGAGCGCGTTGGCGGCGATGACGTCCGAACGCGATGCCGCGATCGAGGCACGCGGCCGGCTCGAGGCCGATCTCGCCGCGCTCGCCGCGGCGCGTGCGGAGGCGGAACGGTCGGTCCAGGCCGACCGCGAGACGATCGAGATCCAGCTCCGCGCGCTCGAAAGCATCCGCCGCGACATCGCCGCGCTCCAGGCGGTTCGCAACGAGCTGGAACGTCGCGTCGGCGCGCTCACGGCGACGCTCGCCGAGCGCGAGGGCGAGGCGGGCACGCTCCGCGATCGCACGCGGAGCCTCGAGGCCGCGATCGCCGACGCGCGCGAGCGAACGCTCCTCGCCCAGCGCGAGATCGAGGCCCGCGACGTGCGCCTCCGCGCCCTCACCGACAGGACGACCGAGACCGACGCGGCGCTCGGCCGCGAGCAGGCGCTGACCAGCGATGCGCGCGCCCAGGTCGATCTCCTCAATCGCCAGATCGCCGTGCTCCGCGAACAGCTCGCCCGCATCTCGGTCGCGCTCGAGGTCTCCGAGGCCAAGGCGGCCGAGCAGCAGGTCCAGATCGTCAATCTCGGCAACCGGCTCAACCTCGCGCTCGCGAGCAAGGTCGAGGAGCTCGCGCGCTACCGATCGGAATTCTTCGGCCGGCTGCGCGAGGTGCTGGGCGACCGGCGCGACATCCGGATCGTCGGCGACCGGTTCGTGTTCCAGTCCGAGGTCCTGTTCGAATCGGGCCAGGCGACGCTCGCCGCCGAGGGCGAGGCGCAGATCGGCCGCCTCGCCGAGACCCTCAAGGAGATCGCAACCCGCATACCGGGCGAGCTCAACTGGATCCTCCGCGTCGACGGCCATACCGATCGCGTGCCGATCGCGACCGCGCAGTTCCCGTCGAACTGGCATCTGTCGACCGCGCGCGCGATCTCGGTCGTCGAATTCCTCGCCGCGCGCGGCATCGCGCCCCAGCGTCTGGCCGCGACCGGGTTCGGCGAGTTCCAGCCGCTCGATCCGGGGACGAGCGCGGACGCACTCCGGCGCAACCGGCGGATCGAGCTCAAGCTCACCGAACGCTGACCCGCTCCGGCTCGCCGCTGCGATCGAACTGCAACGCGGCGAGACGCGCATAGAGCCCGCCCGCGGCGAGAAGCTCGGCATGGCGGCCGACCGCGACGATCCGGCCGCGATCCATGACCACGATCCGGTCGGCGCCAAGGATGGTCGACAGCCGATGCGCGATGACGAGCGTCGTCCGCCCGGCCATCAACCGCTCGAGCGCTTCCTGGACCAGGCGTTCGCTCTCGGCATCGAGCGCGCTCGTCGCCTCGTCGAGGAGGAGGATCGCCGGATTGCGCAGCACCGCGCGCGCGATCGCGATGCGCTGGCGCTGACCGCCCGAGAGCCGGACGCCCTTTTCGCCGAGGAACGTGTCGAAGCCCTGCGGCAGTCGGTCGAGAAACGCGCTTGCCGCCGCGGCGTCGGCGGCGCGGCGTATTTCCTCGCGCGTCGCGTCGGGCCGGCCATAGGCGATGTTCTCCCACGCATTCGCCGAGAACACGACCGGGTCCTGCGGCACGAGCCCGATCCGCGCGCGCGCCGCCGCCGGAGCGGCGGTCCGGATGTCGATGCCGTCGATCGTGATCGCGCCGGCGGCGGGATCGTAGAAGCGGAGCAGAAGCTGGAACACCGTCGTCTTGCCGGCGCCCGAGGGGCCGACCAGCGCCACACGCTCGCCGGGCGCGACCGCGAGCGTGAAATCGGCGAGCGCCGCCGCATCGGGCCGCGACGGGTAGTGGAACGCGACACGCTCGAAGCCGACGGCGCCGCGGGCCGGCACCGGAAGCGCCACCGGATCGGGCGGCGCGGCGATCTCGGGCCGGACGGCGAGAAGCTCGGCCAGGCGCTCGGCCGCGCCGGCGGCGCGCTGCAGATCGCCGACCACCTCGCTGATCGCACCGACCGCGCCGGCGACGACGATCGCGTAGAAGACGAAGGCCGAGAGTGCGCCGGCCGACAGACTGCCGTCGATCACCGCGTGACCGCCGATCCAGAGGATCACCGCGACCGCGCCGAACACGAGGAGGATCACGAACGCGGTCAGGCGCGCGCGGGTGCCGATCCGCGCGACCGCGGCGGCGAAGGCGTCCTCGACGCGGCCGGCGAAGCGGCGGCGGTCCTCCGCCTCGTGTCCGAAGGCCTGCACGGTGCGCACCGCCGCGAGCGATTCCTCGACATGGGCGCCGACGTCGGCGATGCGGTCCTGGCTCGCGCGCGACAGCCGGCGGACGCGCCGACCGAGCATCAGGATCGGCACCACCACCGCCGGCACGATCAGGAACATCAGCCCGGTCAAAGTCGGGCTGGTGACGACCAGCATGATCGTGCCGCCGACGAAGAGGAGGAGATTGCGCACCGCGACCGAGACCGAGGAGCCGACGACGGTCTGGAGCACGGTCGTGTCGGCGGTGAGCCGCGACAGGACCTCGCCGAGCTTGGTCGTCTCGTAGAACGCCGGGCTCAGCCGCAGCGCCTGGTCGAACACGGCGCGGCGGATGTCGGCGACCACGCGCTCGCCGAGCCAGGAGACGAGATAGAAGCGCGCATAGGTCGCGAGCGCGAGGAGGAGGATGACGGCGAACAGCCCGAACAGCGCGGTGTCAAGCATCGCCGCGTTGCCGGCCCGGAAACCGTCGTCGATCAGCGTACGGAGGCCGAGCCCGATGACGAGGACGGCGCCGGCGGCGAATACGAGCGCGACCGCGGCGCCGGCGATCCGGAGCCAGTGCGGGCGGAGATAGGGCAGGAGCGCGCCGAGGAGCCGGAGATCGCGGCGCGGCGGCGGCGCGCCCGGCTCGGCTCGCGGCTGGGCGCCCGGCTCGGCGCGGGTGTCGGCGGCGGCCTGCGTTGGGCTCATGGCTCCTCGACCGGGGCGGGGGCGGGGCCCCAACAACCACCCCAACAACCATATGGGCCCCCGGTCGGCAAGTCGGGACCGCACGCCCTGTGCTAGGCGAACTGTCCTAGCCCGGTTGGCGGCGTTTACCGACCGTTAGCGTAAATCGTTCAGCATGGCGACCAGCTTCGACCGACCATCATTAACGATCGTTCCGCACCCGGCCGACCCCTTCGTACATGCAGAAACCGCAGCGATAAAGGAAGCCCCCTCGATGTCCGCATTCGCCCGCAAGCCCGCCACCGTTCCCTCGTTCAGCGCCGCGTCGTCGGGACGCGGCTTCCGCCTGTTCGGCGGCCGTGGCGCCGGCGCGCAGGAACAGCTCGCCTCGTTCATGCAGATGGTCGACGCGATGCCCGTCAACGTCATGACGCTCGACCTCGCGACATTCCAGATCAACTACGCGAACAAGACGAGCCTCGAGACGCTGAAGCGGCTCCAGCACCTCCTGCCGTGCAAGGTCGAGGACATTGTCGGCCAGACCGTCGACATCTTCCACAAGACGCCGCAGCATCAGCGTCGTCTCCTCGCCGATCCGAAGAACCTGCCGCATCGCGCCAACATCAAGCTCGGCGACGAGATCCTCGAGCTCCTGGTGAGCCCGGTCTTCGGCCGCGACGGCGCGTACGCGTTTCCGATGCTGACCTGGCAGATCGTCACCGACAAGGTCAAGGCGGAGGCCGATCAGAAGCGGCTTCTCCAGATGCTCGACGAGATGCCGATCAATGTCATGACCTGCGATCCCGAGAAGTTCGAGATCACCTACATGAACAAGACGAGCCTCACGACGCTCAAGGCGATCGAGCATCTCCTGCCGATCCGTCCGACCAGATCCTCGGCAAGTCGATCGACATCTTCCACAAGAACCCGACCCATCAGCGGCGCATCCTCGCCGATCCGAAGAACCTGCCGCACAACGCCCGCATCAAGCTGGGGCCGGAGACGCTCGAGCTCCGCGTGTCGGCGATCAAGGGCACCGACGGCACCTATCTCGGCCCGATGGTGACGTGGAGCGTCATCTCGCACCAGGTGAAGCTCGTCGACGATTTCGAGGCGACCGTCCTCAAGGTCGTCGAGGCCGTCACCGCTAACGTCGAATCGCTGCAGCAATCCGCGCAGGCGATGTCGGCGGCCGCGGAGGAGACCAGCCGGCAGTCGACCGCGGTCTCGGCGGCGTCCGAGGAGGCGACGACCAATGTCCAGACCGTCGCCGCCGCCGCGGAGGAGCTGTCCAACACCGTGCAGGAGGTCGGTCGCCAGGTCACCGAATCGAGCCGCATCGCCCAGGCCGCGGTCGACGAGGCCTCGCGCACCAACGCGACCGTCCAGGGCCTCGCCGAATCGGCGCAGCGCATCGGCGAGGTCGTGAAGCTGATCAACGACATCGCGAGCCAGACCAATCTTCTCGCGCTCAACGCGACGATCGAGGCGGCGCGCGCCGGCGAGGCCGGCAAGGGCTTCGCCGTCGTCACCTCCGAGGTCAAGTCGCTCGCGAACCAGACCGCCAAGGCGACCGAGGAGATCGGCGCGCAGATCACCGAGATCCAGTCGGCCACCAACCAGTCGGTCGGCGCGATCCGGAGCATCGGCGACACGATCGGACGTATCAACGAGATCGCGACCGCGTCGCGTCCGCGGTCGAGGAGCAGGCCGCCGCGACCAAGGAGATCGCGACCAATGTCCAGCAGGCCGCGCAGGGCACGCAGGAGGTCTCGGGCAACATCACCGGCGTGTCTCAGGCCGCGAGCGAGACCGGCGAGGCGTCGAGCCAGGTGAGCAACGCCGCGGGCATCCTGTCGGAGAAGGCGACCGAGCTCCGTCAGCAGATCGAGAGCTTCATGAAGCATCTCCGGAGCGTCTGACCGGTCGGATTCGCCGCGACCCGCCGCCGTCCGGGCACCTCTCGGGCGGCGGCGGCGCGGGTCTCCGGCTTGCGTTAGCGCGCGTCAGGGGCTATAAGGCCGGCCTTCCGGAGAGCCGCCATGAAGAAAGACATCCACCCCGACTATCATGAGATCACGGTCATCATGACCGATGGGACGAGCTACAAGACCCGCTCGACCATGGGCAAGGCCGGCGATTCGCTCCGGCTCGACATCGACCCCCTGTCGCATCCGGCGTGGACCGGCGGCAGCCAGCGCCTGATCGACACGGGCGGCCAGGTCGCCAAGTTCAACAAGCGGTTCAAGGATATCGGCCTCAAGTAGCCGGTCCGGCCGCGGCCCGGGCCGCGACGAGCGCCTTCCTGATCCCGAGCAGCCTGACATAGAGCCGGCGCGACCGGTCGAGGAGCCCGCGCGCCGCGAGCGGCAATGCCGCCGCGTCCCCCGCCGTCGCGCCCGGAACGCGATCGGCGACGAGGTCGGGCCCGTCGGAGAGCGTGTAGGCGGCGTGGTCGCGGGCTTCCGCGAGCGCCACCTCGCCGCCGGCGATCGCGCGCTCCAGCATCAGCCACGCCATCGCCTCGGTCAGCCGGCGGGTGAGCAACGTCATCGCGCCGGTCAGCGCCAGCGCGCCCTCCGGCGACAGCGCATCCGCCGCCTCGCCGGTGAGCCCCTCGAGATAATCGCGCGCCTCGACCAAAAGCGCCGTCGCCTCGTCGTAGCAGAGATCGAGAAACGCGACCGCCGGGTTGGTGGCGGGATCGGAGGCCGGATCGGGAGCCGGGTCGGGCGTGGGGTCGGTGGGCATGGATGACAGTAGCAAGCGCCCTGCCGATCGGCGCAAAAAATGAGCCGCCCCGAAAGGCGGCTCAGTTAACAGGGAGGCGTCAAATGGATGGGATGAGGATCCATCAACGGCCCGGCATGACCGAGCCGTCGAAGCCTAAGATGGACCGCGACCCTTAAGAATTGGTTAATCGGACACCGCTCGGCGGGGTGGTGCCGATCTTCATCAATGCCTTGAAAAATATGGATAATACGTGGCTCCTAAAGCTGATCCGCGCGGCCTTCCGAAAGAATCCGTTAGAAATTTTCAGCGTTTGAACAGCGAATCCGCACCGCTGCGATGGCGCTCCTTGCGCGCGATGTCGGCGCGTACGCGCGCGATCTCGGTCTCGAGCGCCGCGATATAGTCGGTGAGCTCGGCGACCGAAAGCGACCCGAGATCGATCTGGCCCGGCTTCCAGACGCGCGGCTTCTGGGCTTCCTCGTCCATCCTTCCGCTCCCCGTCGGCAGCCTTGCGAGCCTGGGGCGAAGCCTATAGACCTGCAAGCGTTTCCAGGACAGGACGAGCATCGACCATGCCGGGCGCGCTCCCCGATTCCATGACCGTCATCGAGATCGACCGCCCCGGCGGACCGGAGGTGCTGATGCCGCGGCGCCAGGCGTTGCCGACGCCGGCGGCGGGCGAGGTTCTGGTCCGCGTCGCGGCGGCCGGTGTCAACTATCCCGACGTCCGCCAGCGCCAGGGGAGCTATCCGCCGCCGCCGGGCGCGAGCGACATTCCGGGGCTCGAGATCGCCGGCACCATCGTCGCCCTCGGCCGGCCAGATACCGGCACATGGCGTATCGGCGACCGTGTCACGGCGCTCGTCTCGGGCGGCGGCTATGCCGAATACTGCGCCGTCCCGGCGCCGCAATGTCTGCCGGTTCCGGCAGGGATGGACATGATCACGGCCGCCGCCATCCCCGAGACGTTCTTTACCGCCTGGACCAATCTCTATGACGGCGGACGGCTTCAGCGCGGCGAAACGGTCCTGATCCACGGCGGGGCCGGCGGCGTCGGGTCGGCGGCGATCCAGCTCGCCCACAGCTTCGGCGCCCGCGTGTTCACGACCGCCGGCACGGCCGAGAAATGCGCCGCCTGCGCCCGGATCGGCGCCGATCGCGCCATCAACTACCGTACCGAGGATTTCGTCGCCGTCGTCAAGGCCGAGACCGGCGGGCGCGGGGTCGATGTCGTCTTCGACATCGTCGCGGGCGATTATTTCGCGCGCAATCTCCAGCTCCTCGCGACCGGCGGCCGCCTGGTCCAGGTCTCGATCACCCAAGGCGGCACGGTCGAGCTGCCGCTGTGGCAGGTGATGAGCAGGCGGCTCGTGATCACCGGCTCGACGCTCCGCCCCCGCACGGTCGCCGAGAAGGCGGCGATCGCGGGCGCGCTTCATGCCGCGGCCTGGCCGCTGTTTGACGCAGGGACGATCAAACCCCTGGTCCACAAGACGTTTCCGCTCGCGAAGGCGGCCGAGGCGCATGCGTTGATCGAGGCCTCGGGACACATCGGCAATATCGTTCTGGAGACCTGACGGCGATTGCCTTTGCTCGCGCGGTGAACGCCACCCATATTGCACCTCATGCCCGGCCGGAGCGCCGGTGATCGGCGCCCGCGGGCGCCCGCGGATTCGGGAAGGAGAACACATGGCTCGACCCATCATGCCCAAGGCGACCGCGGTCTGGCTGATCGAGAACACCGCGCTGACCTTCGACCAGATCGCGGACTATTGCGGCCTCCACCCGCTCGAGGTGCAGAGCATCGCCGATGGCGAGCTGGCGACCGGCATGGTCGGCTATGACCCCGTCCTCAACGGCCAGCTCACCCGTGAGGAGCTCGAGCGCTGCGAACGCGACCCGGACTCGCGGCTGCACATGGCCGAGACCCATGTGCCGCGCCCGTCGCCGCGCACCAAGGGTCCGCGCTATACGCCCGTCGCACGCCGCCAGGACAAGCCCGATGCGATCGCGTGGCTGATCCGCCACCACCCGGAGCTCTCGGACGCCCAGATCTCGAAGCTCGTCGGCACCACCAAGCCGACGATCAAGGCGATCCGCGACCGCTCGCACTGGAACGCGACCAACATCAAGCCGCACGATCCGGTGGTGCTCGGGCTCTGCTCGCGCGAGGAGCTCGAGAGCGCGATCGCGCGCGCGCGCGCCGCCGCCGGGCCGCCGGGCACCGGCGAGCAGCCGACCATTCCCGAGCCCGCCGCCGACACGCCGGGCCGCTGAGGGCTATTCCGCGGCCGGGCGACCGGTCGCCTTGGCGTAGCCGACGTCCTTCAGCGCGAGACGGATCTCGTCGAGGATCGCGGGATCGTCGATCGTCGCCGGCATGCGATAGGCCTCGCTGTCGGCGATTTGGCGCATGGTGCCGCGGAGGATCTTGCCCGATCGCGTCTTGGGCAGCCGCTTGACGACCATCGCGGTCTTGAACGAGGCGACCGGCCCGATCGATGTCCGCACCATGTCGACCACCTCGCCCGCGATCGTCGCGTGCGGGCGCGCAACGCCCGCCTTGAGCACGAGAAAGCCGACCGGCACCTGTCCCTTGATCTCGTCGCCGACGCCGATCACGGCGCACTCGGCGACGTCGGGATGGCCGGCGAGCACCTCCTCCATGGCGCCGGTGGAGAGGCGGTGGCCGGCGGTGTTGATGATGTCGTCGGTTCGCGCCATCACGTAGACATAGCCGTCGCCGTCGATATAGCCGGCATCCGCGGTCTTGTAGTAGCCGGGATGCTCGGCGAGATAGGCCTCGCGAAAGCGGTCCTCCGCATTCCACAGCGTCGGCAGCGTCCCGGGGGGGAGCGGCAGCTTGGCGACGAGCGCGCCGATCTGACCGCGCGGCACCGCGGCGCCGGTGTCGTCGAGGACGCGCAGATCCCAGCCCGGCACCGCCTTGGTCGGCGAGCCGGGGCGGATCGGCTGCATGCCGAGCCCGACGCAATTGGCCGCGATCGCCCAGCCTGTCTCGGTCTGCCACCAGTGGTCGATCACCGGCACGCCGAGATGGCGCTGCGCCCACATCACGGTGTCCGGATCGGCCCGCTCGCCGGCGAGGAAGAGGGTACGGAAGCCGGCGAGGTCGTGGCGGCGAATCAGCCTGCCGTCGGGATCGTCGCGCTTGATCGCGCGGAACGCGGTCGGCGCGGTGAACATGGCCGCGACCTTGTGCTCGGAGATCACTCGCCAGAACACGCCGGCATCGGGCGTCCCGACGGGCTTGCCCTCGAACAGGATCGTGGTGTTGCCGTTGAGGAGAGGCGCGTAGACGATATAGGAGTGCCCGACCACCCAGCCGACATCGGAGGCGGCCCAGAACACCTCGCCCGGGTCGACGCCATAGACATTCTTCATCGTCCATTTGAGCGCGACCGCGTGCCCGCCATTGTCGCGTACCACGCCCTTGGGCCGGCCGGTCGTGCCTGAGGTGTAGAGGATGTAGAGAGGGTCCCACGCATCGACCGAGACGCACGGCACGGCGCGCGCACGCTCCATCGCCGCGGTCCAGTCGACATCGCGCCCGGCAACCATCGTCGCCGTCGCCATCGGGCGCTGTACCAGGATGCAGTGCGACGGCTTGTGGCGCGCCTCCTCGATCGCGCGGTCGAGGAGCGGCTTATAGGCGATGATGCCGCTCGGCTCGACGCCGCACGAGGCGGCGACGATCGCCTTGGGCGCGGCGTCGTCGATGCGGACCGCGAGCTCGTGCGCGGCGAAACCACCGAACACGACCGAGTGCACCGCGCCGATCCGGGCGCAGGCGAGCATCGCGACGACGGCCTCGGGGATCATCGGCATGTAGATGATGACGCGGTCGCCGCGGCCGACGCCGCGCTCGGCGAGGACCCCGGCGAAGCGCGCGACGAGATCGAGAAGCTCGGCATAGGTAAACCGCGCCGCGGTGCCGGTGATCGGGCTGTCGTAGATGAGCGCGGTGCGCCCGCTCAGACCGGCCGCGACATGGCGGTCGAGCGCGTTATGGCAGGTGTTGAGCTTGCCGCCGCGGAACCACCGGTAGAAGGGCTTCCGCGTCTCGTCGAGAACGGCATCCCAGGGCCGGTCCCACTCGATCGCGCGCGCCGCATCGGCCCAGAACGCCTCGGGTGCAGCGAGCGAGCGGGCATAGGTGGTGTCATAGAGATCGGCCATGGCCCCTCCTCCGGGTCGCGATGCGACTGTCGCGGGGCAACCGTCGCGATGGTCGCCGGGCGATCATCGCAATACGACCATCGCGGTGCTACCCTCGCGAGGCGACCTTGGCAGTCAACCCTCGCGACGGTCGTGGGGCGCCACGCGGAGGCCGCTCCGGGGGCTCGCCCCGGTTCAGCCCCGCATTGACTCAGCCAAGCGGGGCCGTCCACGGGTTCAAGGGCGCGGCCGCAGTTGCCGCTCCGGCGAGGGCCGGCCGACGGTCAGCCGTGCGACAGCTTGGCGATTTCGTCCTTGATCCTTAGCTTCTGCTTCTTCAGTTCGGCGACGACGACGGGATCGGGGGCCGGGCGGGCGGCTTCGTTCTGTAGCGCACCTTCGAGTTCGGCATGTCTGGCCTGGAGCTCCTTCACGCGCGCGTCAAAGGTCATCATCGGTCCTCCGTCTCCTGAAATAGCCGGGAGTCGAGTGCCGATATAGTACCTTGGCGCGCGGCCGGGTGCAAAAACTCAAGATCGAAGCGGCCCGCTCACGCCGCGGTCACGGCGGCCGTGATGGCCTCGATCCGGGCCGGCGGGACGCTCTTGCAGGCCGGTGCCAGGATGGTCGCCAGGGCCTTGAGATCGCGGGGCTCGGGCCGCGCCCCGAGCGCCTTCCAATAGGCGACGACGTTGGCCGCGGCCTCGCGCGCCAGGGTCTCGCCGTCCTTGCCCGCGACCGGCGGGCGCTCGACGGTGGCGACCAGCATCAACTGCTCGAGGTGCTCGCAGTCGACCTCGATCTTGGCGATTCGCCGGCGCAGCTTGTCGCTGAACTCGAGCGGCGCGGGCGGCATGCCGCCCTTCATGCGCTGGCGGATGGCGCGGAGCCCCTTGACCACCGTCTCGTGCCAGGTGTCGACGGCGCGGCGGAGCGCGGCGATTTCGGCCGCGGTCATCACGCCGCGCCCGGTCGCGCCGGTCCACAGGCAGAACATGATGACGTTGACGTCGACGTTGAGCCGGTCCTGGATCTCGATGCAGGCGGGTGCCACGCCGTCGGTCATGTAGACCGCGAGCGAGAAGTCCCAGAACGGGTGATCCGGGAATTCGACCGACATGGCGTCTCCTTTGGCGCAGACCCTAGGGCGCGTCGCCGAGGCAAATGCCGAGACCGCGCGCGGTGCGCGCCAGCGCGCCGGCCGGATCGACCGAGGCGTTGCGCGCGATCGCATCGGCGATCGGCACATCGATGCAGGCGCGGTTCGACCACGCGACCATGCGGTCGAACTTGCCTTGCGCGACGAGATCTACCGCGTGAACGCCGAAGGCGGAAGCAAAAAGCCGGTCGCGCGGCGAGGGCGTTCCGCCGCGCTGCACGTGGCCGAGCACGGTGACGCGCGTCTCGGCGCCTGTCATCTCGGCGAGCCGCTCGCCGAGATACTGGCCGATGCCGCCATAGCGCCGGCGTCCTTCGGCGTCGACGACGCGGACCGGCGCGCCATCCTCGGTGCGGACGGCTTCGGAGACGACGATGAGCGCGAAGCTCCGCCCCTGCGCCTTCAACGCCTCGATCTTGCGTGCGACGTAGGCGAGCTTGTACGGAATCTCGGGAATGAGGATCACGTCCGCGCCGCCCGATATGCCGGCGTTGAGCGCGATATGGCCGGCGTCGCGGCCCATCACCTCGAGCACCATGACGCGGCTGTGGCTCGTCGCGGTCGGCGCGAGACGATCGACGGCCTCGGTCGCGACATCGACCGCGGTCGAGTAGCCGACCGAGTTCTCGGTGAGCCCAACATCGTTGTCGATCGTCTTCGGGATCGCGACGATCCGGAGCTCGCCCTTCTGGGCGATGCGGCGGAGGATGTCGAGGCTGCCGTCGCCGCCGACCACGATCATCGCGTCGAGCTCGAGGAGGCGATAGCCCTCGATGATCTCGTCGGTCCGATCGCGCGTCGATCCGTCGGGCATCGGGAAGGCGAAGGGATCGCCGTGATTGGTCGTGCCGAGGATCGTGCCGCCCATGCGGAGGATGTTGCCGGTGAAGATCTTGAGCGACAGCTCCTCGTAGTCGACCGGACGGCGCAGAAATCCGAGCGTCCCCTCGCGGATGCCGAACACGCGCCAGCCATAGCCGTCGATCGCGCGATGGGCGACCGCGCGGATGACGGCGTTGAGCCCGGCGCAGTCGCCGCCGCTCGTCATGATCCCAAGACGTTTCATCTCCCGCATCGTCTCCTCCAGGACAGGGACGCCGTGCCGTGGCAGGGCGCTCCCGAAACAAGCTCCATGGGCCGACGAGTTCTGCTATGGTCGGCCGAATTCAACCTCTACCAGTCCCCCATGAACGATTCGGACACGCGTGCTGCGCTACGCCGCAAGCTCGCCGATCTCGTGACCGAGCACCGCGACCTCGACCAGGTGATCGCCCAGCTCGTCGGGGACGCGCCCTACGACCAGCTCCAGGTCCAGCGTCTGAAGAAGCGCAAGCTCATGCTTCGCGACCAGATTGAGCAGATCCAGAGCAAGCTCCTGCCCGACATCATCGCCTGATCGGGCCGCCGGCCGGTCCGCGGCCGGGCGTCGACCGGTTCCCCTGCTTCTGCGCGTACATCGCGCGATCGGCCTCGGCGAGCGCCTCGACCGGGTTCTCGCCGCCGCGGAAGGTATGGACGCCATAGGCGAGGTTGAGCGCGATCGTATGGCCCTCGAATGCGAGCGGACGGGCGGCGACGGCGGCGACGAGCGAGGCCGCCTTGTCGCGCGCGACCTTCTCGTCCGCCTGGGCGAGGATCACGCCGAACTCGTCGCCGCCGAGCCGCGCGGCGAGGTCAGAGCCGCGGATGTTCTCGGTCAGCGTGTTGGCGACATGGACGAGCGCGGCATCGCCGGCGGCATGTCCGAAGCCGTCGTTGATCGCCTTGAGCCCGTTGAGGTCGAAATAGATGATGCTCGACGGCGCGTTGTAGCGCTGGCTGAACGAGATCGTGCGCTACAGCTCGCGCACGAAGGCCCGGCGGTTGGCGATCGGGACCAGCGCATCCTCGTCGGCGAGCTGTTCGAGATAGGCGATCCGCGCCTTGTTGCGCTCGTTCTCCTGACGCAGCCGGTCGACCTCGGCCATCAGCTGGATCAGCGCCTCGCGCACCTTGGGCGAGAGCTCGTGCGCCGGAATGCCGAGGACGGACGCGCTGTCGCGGACCGCGGGCGCGGCCGCCTCGCGCGACGACGGGTCGGCGGCCGGTGCGGCGCCCGGTGCAGCCCCGGTGCGGCAGCGGAACCGGGACGCCGGGTCCCCGTGGGCCGATTGGAATCGCCGATCCTCATCCAGAACCGTCCTGTCGCCCCGGTCGGGCGGGCGGCCGGGTGCCGTGCGGTGTCCCCATCGGGGCGAAGTCTTGACGCCCGTGGTTAAGGAAGCCTTGCACCGAGCCTCGAGGCGGCGGCCACCCGCGCTTGTCCGCCAAGGACCGGTCTCTATAATGCGCACTCCCTGAATCGCGTCAACGCGTGGCGAAAGGACGACAGATGGCGCGATCCGCGCGGGCATCGGGCGGGCGGCGTAGTTCCCGCAAGGCCGGCGGCATTGCCGTCGGCATCGTGATGGGGAGCCAATCCGACTGGGAGACGATGCGCCACGCGGCCGAGACACTCGAGCGACTGGGGGTCGCCCACGAGGTCCGCATCGTCTCGGCACACCGCACCCCCGAGCGCCTCGCCGCCTACGCCAAGGCCGCCCGCGGCCGCGGCCTCAAGGTCATCATCGCCGGCGCGGGCGGCGCGGCGCACCTGCCCGGCATGATGGCGGCGATGACGCCTTTGCCCGTCTTCGGCGTCCCGGTCGAGAGCAAGGCGCTCTCCGGGCTCGACAGCCTGTTGTCGATCGTCCAGATGCCGGGCGGCATTCCGGTCGGCACGCTCGCGATCGGGCGGGCGGGCGCCATCAACGCAGCGCTTCTCGCCGCCGCCGTTCTCGCGCTCGGCGACCCCGCGATCGCCGCCGCGCTCGATTCCTTCCGCGCCCGCCAGACCGCCGACGTGGCCGAGACGCCGGCCGCGGCCCGCTGACAGCCGGGCCATGAGCGCAGCGTCCGCGATCATCGCGCCCGGATCAACCATCGGCATCCTCGGCGGCGGCCAGCTCGGCCGCATGACGGCGCTCGCCGCCGCCGTTCTCGGCTATCGCTGCCACATCTTCGCACCCGACCTCGACCCGCCGGCCGGCCAGGTCGCCGCGACGACAACGCGCGCCGCCTATGACGATTTCGACGCGCTCGCCCGCTTCGCCGACAGCGTTTCGGTCGTCACCTTCGAGTTCGAGAACGTCGCGGTCGCCGCGGCCGAGTTCCTCGCCGGGCGCGTTCCGGTCCGGCCCAATTCCGGCGCGCTCGCAACCGCGAGCGACCGGCTCCGCGAGAAGAGATTCCTCGACCGGGTCGGCGTCGCGACCACGGCCTATGCCGGCGTCGCCGGCGCCGCGGAGGCCGTCGCCGCGCGCGCGGCGATCCCGGGGCCCGCGATCCTCAAGACCAATCGCGAGGGCTATGACGGCAAAGGCCAGATCCGGCTCGCGCCCGGCGATGACGTCGCCGCCGCGTGGCGCCGTCTCGGCACGGTCGATGCCATCCTCGAGGCGATGGTCGACTTCGCCTGCGAGGTCTCGGTCGTCGTCGCACGCGGCGTCGACGGCGGCGTGGCGAGCTATGTGCCGGCCGAGAACACCCACGTCGACGGCATCCTCGCGACGACCCGCGCGCCGGCCCGCATCGCGCCCGCGGTCGCCGCCGAGGCGACGCGCGCCGCCCGCGCAGTCGCCGACGGCCTCGACTATGTCGGTGTCCTCGCGCTCGAGATGTTCGTCACGCGCGACGGGCGCGTCCTCGCCAACGAGATCGCGCCGCGCCCGCACAACTCGGGCCACTGGACCATCGACGGCTGCATCGTGAGCCAGTTCGAGCAGCATGTGCGCGCCGTCTGCGGGCTGCCGCTTGGCGATCCGGAACGGCATTCGGACGCGATCATGGAGAACCTGATCGGCGACCAGATCGAGCGCTTTCCGGCGCTCGTCCGCGAACCGGAGACGCGCGTCCATCTCTACGGCAAGACCGCGGTGCGCGCCGGTCGCAAGATGGGGCATGTCACGCGGGTCTTCGCGCGCGGCTCGCTCGGATAGCTCAGACCGCGCGCGATCGTGGCGGGGCCCAGCGTCGGCCGGGCCGACGGGGCGCGGTCGCTCGGAGGCATCCGGGCGCGCGGGCGAGGATCGCCTCGACCGATTTCCCGAGCCGCCCCAGCCGCGCCACGTCGGCGAGCCGCCGGTCGAGGAACGCCCAGGTCGCGGCGTTGCCTTCCGAGCGGTCGTCGAACCAGGCGAGGAGCGTCGCCGCGTAGACCGCGGCGAGCGTCGCGCGCTTGGTGTACCAACTGAAATCCGCCGCGCGGTCGCCGGCGCCGGTCCACATCGCCTCGACCGTGCGGTAGAGGAGCCGCGCACCGAGCGCGCTTGCGTTCGGGAGCGCGAGATGGGCGGCGGCCCGGCGCGCCGCCTCGCGATGGGGGGCGATCGCCTCGATCCGCGCGCGCACCGCGAGCGCGATGCGCTCCGGCATGCGGAGGGGCGCGAGATCGGTCGCGGCGAGGGTATCCAGTATGGCGCGGTCGGCCTCGGCGCTGAACGCCGCGATCAGGCCGGCCGGCCCGTCGGGGAAAAGCCGCAGCGCGGTCGCCGCGTCGATCCCGCTATCGCGCGCGCCGGCGCGGAGCGCAGCCGCGCTCCAGCCGTCGAACGGGACATGGGTAAGGACGGCCGCGAGGAGCCGCGCCCGGTCCGCCGCGTCCGCCGCCGCCGTCATGATCCGGTGCTGTCGTCCAGCTCTTCGGCGCGGATGCGCTGGCGGAGTTCGTCGGAGAACGCGAGGAGCGACAGGTCCTCCATGCGCATCGTGTAGAGCACGCCGTCGAGGTGATCGATCTCGTGCTGGACGACCCGGGCGTGGAAGCCGGTCGCCTCGCGCTCGATCAGCTCGCCTTTCGGCGTCCAGCCGCGATACCAGATGTGCCGGAAGCGCGGCACCGCCCCGTTCAAGCCGGGGATCGACAGGCAACCCTCCCAGCCGACGACCTTGTCGTCGTGGACGGGACCGTATTCCGGATTGATCAGCGCCGTCAGCGGCGCAATGTCGTGTGCGCCCTCGTCCTCGGCGCGGGCATCGGGCGCGAAGAAGATGATGACCCGGCGGCTGGCATAGACCTGGGGCGCGGCGAGGCCGACGCCCTCGGCGTCCTGCATGGTCTCGACCATGTCGGCGACCAGGCGATGGATGTCGGCGCCGGTCGGATCGGCCACCGGATCGGCCTTCCGCAGCAGAACCGGATGGCCCATGCGGGCGATCTTGAGGAGGCTCATGGCGTTAATATCGTGTTCGGACTCGGTGAGGTAAAGCGTTTTCGGCCTTGACCGGACACCGGTTTAGCCGCAAAAACTCGGCCACCCTACGAAGAGTGGCGCGCAAGGGACTGCGACCGGCTGCGCCGGACGCGGAAACAATGCGGCCAACCATGGCACAGGAGACGACCGGCCCGTGGAAGTCCAGGTTCGCGACAACGACGTCGATCAGGCGCTCCGCGCGCTCAAGAAGAAGATGCAGCGCGAGGGCATCTTCCGCGAGATGAAGATGCGTCGGAGCTACGAGAAGCCGTCGGAGCGGCGCGCCCGCGAGCGCGCGGAGGCGATCCGCCGCGCCCGCAAGCTGGAACGGAAACGGATGGAGCGCGAGGGCTACTAGCCGGCCGCCACGCGCCGACACGAAAAAGGCCGCCTCGTGCGGCCTTTGTGTTGTTGGGGCCGCCTCGCGCGGCCTTTGTGTTGTTGGGGCCGCCTCGCGCGGCCTGTGTGTTGTCCGATCGTGACGCCCGGCGCTGCGCCGCGCTCAGTGCACCGAGCGCAGGATCTCCTCGGTCATCTTCTTCGCGTCGCCGAACAGCATCATCGTGTTGTCGCGGAAGAAGAGTTCGTTGTCGACGCCGGCATAGCCCGCGGCCATCGAGCGTTTGACGAACAGCACCGTCTTCGCCTTTTCGACGTCGAGCACGGGCATGCCGTAGATCGGGCTCGCCGGATCGGTCTTCGCGGCCGGGTTGGTGACGTCGTTGGCGCCGATGACATAGGCGACATCGGCAGTCGAGAACTCGTGGTTGATCTCCTCGAGCTCGAACACCTCGTCATAGGGAACGCTCGCCTCGGCGAGGAGGACGTTCATGTGGCCCGGCATGCGGCCGGCGACCGGGTGGATCGCGTAGGAAACCTGCACGCCCTCCTTCTTGAGCGTATCGGCCATCTCGCGGAGCGCGTGCTGCGCCTGGGCGACCGCCATGCCGTAGCCCGGCACGATGATCACCTTGGAGGCGTTCTTCATGATGAAGGCGGCGTCCTCGGCGCTCCCCGACTTGACCGCCTTGTCCTTGAACCGCGCCGCCGCCGCGGCCGCATCGCCCTCGGCGCCGAAGCCGCCGAGGATGACGTTGAAGAACGACCGGTTCATCCCCTTGCACATGATGTAGCTCAGGATGGCGCCGGACGAGCCGACCAGCGCGCCGGTGATGATGAGGAGCGTGTTGCCGAGCGTGAAGCCGATGCCGCAGGCGGCCCAGCCCGAATAGGAGTTGAGCATCGAAATGACGACCGGCATGTCGGCGCCGCCGATCGGAACGATGAGGAGAAAGCCGACCAGGAACGCGAGCCCGACCACGATCCAATAGAGGTCGTAGCGCTCGGTGATGCAGAACCACGCGCCGATGCCGATGATCGCGATCCCGATCAGCGCATTGAGCGGATGCTGACCGGGGAAGACAACCGGCGCGCCGGAGACGAGACCCTGGAGCTTGGCGAAGGCGACGATCGAGCCCGAGAACGTGATCGCGCCGATCGCGGTGCCGAGCGTCATCTCGATGAGGCTCGCGACATGGATGCTTCCGATCGCGCCGATCCCATAGGCCTGCGGCGCGTAGAGCGCGGCGGTCGCGACGAACACGGCGGCGAGGCCGACGAGGCTGTGGAACGCGGCGACGAGCTGCGGCAGCGCCGTCATCTTGATCTTGAGCGCGATCACGGTGCCGATCGCGCCGCCGATCACGAGGCCGACGATGATCAGCTCGTAGCTGAGGACGCCGGGATTGGCGAGCGTCGTCAGGATCGCGATCACCATGCCGGCGATGCCGATCGCATTGCCGCGCCGCGCCGTCTCCGGCGAGGACAGGCCGCGCAGCGACATGATGAAACAGATCGCGGCGATCAGATAGGCGAGCGCGGTCAGGCTGTGGGACAAGGCGCGCCTCTCGCGGTTATTTCTTCTTGCGGTACATCTGCAGCATGCGCTGCGAGACGATGAACCCGCCGAAGATGTTGATCGCCGCGAGCACCACCGCGACGAAGCCCATGATCTTCGACAGGTTGAACTCGACCGGACCGGCGGCGATCAGCGCGCCGACGATGATCACGGACGAGATCGCGTTGGTCACGCTCATGAGCGGGGAGTGCAGCGCCGGCGTCACGTTCCAAACCACGTAGTAGCCGACGAACACGGCGAGGACGAACACGGTGAACAGCGCGATGAAGCTGTCGCCCGAGCCGACGGCGCCGCCCTGCCCGGCGATCTTCGCCGCCAATGCCGCGGCTGCGGCGGGATCGTTGCCCATGTCGCTCGACCTCCGTGTTCAGCCGGTCTTGGCGGCGAGGCCGGGATGCACCACCGCGCCGTCGCGCGTGACGAGGCATCCCTTCACGACCTCGTCGTCCCAGTTGATCTTGAGCGCCTTCGTCTCGCGATCGACCAGCGGTGTCAGGAAATTGAGGAGGTTCCTGGCATACATCGCCGTCGAATCCTCGGCCGAGCGACTCGGCACGTTGGCGTGGCCGATGATGCGGACGCCGTTGGCGGTCGTCACGATGCGGCCCGGCTCGCTGCCGGCGCAGTTGCCGCCCTGCTCGACCGCGAGATCGACGACGACCGAGCCCGGGCGCATGTCGGCGAGCATCGCCGCGGTGATGAGGACGGGGGCCTTGCGCCCCGGGATCAGCGCCGTGCAGATCGCGATGTCCTGTTTCTTCAAGGACTCGTGGAGGACCATCTCCTGCTTGCGGCGATAGTCCTCGTCCATCTCGCGGGCATAGCCGCCGGCGGTCTCGGCGTTGCCGGTCGCCTGGAGATCGACCTCGAGGAACTTGGCGCCGAGGCTCTCGACCTGCTCCTTGACGGCCGGGCGCACGTCATAGCCCGTGACCGTGGCGCCGAGCCGGCGCGCGGTTGCGATCGCCTGAAGCCCGGCGACGCCCGCGCCGAGCACGATCACGCGCGCCGGCGGGATGGTGCCCGAGGCGGTCATCATCATCGGCATCACGCGGTTGAATTCGTGCGCCGCGTCGATCACGGCGCGGTAGCCGGCGATGTTCGACTGCGAGGAGAGGATATCCATCGCCTGGGCGCGCGAGATGCGGGGCAGGAGCTCGAGCGCGAAAACGGTGAGGCCCGCTCTGGCGTAGGCGTCCACCTGGTCGCGGTGGGCGAGCGCCGACAGCCCGCCGATCAGGATCGCACCCCGCTTCATCAGCGAGAGCTCGTCCGGCCCGCCCTCGACCGCCGCGAGCGGCCGTTGCACCTTGAGGACGATGTCGGCATCGGCGAGCGCGGCGCGTGCGTCGGCGGCGATCGTCGCGCCGGCGGCGGCGAACTCGGAATCGGCCATCGACGAGCCGGCGCCGGCGCCCGTCTCGACCACGACGTCGAAGCCCAATTCCTTGAATTTCTTGACGGTCGCGGGCGAGGCGGCCGCTCGGCACTCGTGCGGCCGACGTTCCTTGGGTATGCCGATTCTCATTTCCCGTCGCTCGTCACGGCGCCTGACGCGGGTTCAAGGGGCGCTGGAACATGCCGTTTCGGCCCGGGTTTGCCAAGGGCTTTCGCCCGTGCCGGCCGGCCTCACCCGAGCGCGATCGCGGTCAGGTCCGGCGCCACTTCCCAGAGCGGCCCGGCCGCGCTCAACCGGGGCACGACGACGAGGTGGGGAACCGACACATGGCGGGCGAGTGTCGCGACTGTCTCGGCCGGCGGCACCGGGCTTTCCGGCGATTCGCTCACCACGATCGCGCGCAGCGCGACGCCGCGCCCGGCGAGCGCGGCCGCCGCCGTCAGGGTATGGCTCAGCGTGCCGAGATAGCTGCCGACGACAAGGACGGCCGGGAAGCCCAGCGCGGCGATCCAGTCGAGGACCGTGGCGCGGCCACCGAGCGGAACCATCACGCCGCCGACGCCTTCGACGAGGAGCGCCCCCGCGCCGGTCGCGCCGGCACGGCAGAAGCCGACGATCTCGGCGACGTCGAGCCGGCGCCCCTCGCGCGCGGCGGCCATGTCGGGCGAGAGGGGTGCGGCAAAGCGCCACGGCGAGACGGCGGCGATCGCCGCTGCCGTCGCCGGCCGGCCGAGCGCGGCGAGGAGGTCGTGGCTGTCGGACGGCCCGTCGGACGCAAAGCCCGAGATCACCGGCTTCACCGCCGTGACGGCGCGGCCCTGCATGCGCAATTGGTGCGCGAGTGCCGCCGTCACCAGCGTCTTGCCGACGCCGGTGCCCGACCCGGTCACGAACAGGGCCGTCACCCGGCGAGCCCGAGCGCGCGGACGGCCGCGGCGAGACGGGCGATATCGCCGTCGTCATGCGTCGCCGAGAAGGTAACGCGGAGCCGCGCGGTTCCCTCGGGCACGGTCGGCGGCCGGATCGCGGTGACGAGGAAGCCCCGTTCGGCGAGCGCCTCGGAGGCGGCGAGCGCGTCGTCGGGCGCGCCGACCACGATCGGGACGATCGCGCTTTGCGCCGGCGCGAGCCCGGCGCGCGTGGTGAAGACGCGCGCCTTCGCGAGCGGTGCCGCCGTCAGCGCACGATCGGTCGCGATGCGCGCGACCGCCGCGATCGCCGCGCCGATCACGCTGGGCGGAAGTCCGGTCGTGTAGATGAAGCTCCGCGCCCGCGTCTTCACGAGATCGACGACGGCGGCACTGGCGCAGAGATAGCCGCCATAGCCGCCCGCCGCCTTGGAGAGCGTCCCCATATGGAGGGGAACCGAGACCGGCGGATCGAACGCGAAGGGCGCGCCGCGCCCGTCGCCGAGGACGCCGAAGCCATGGGCGTCGTCGACGAGGAGCCAGGCGTCGTTCGCCGCGGCGATCGCGGCGATCGCATCGAGCGGCGCGCGGTCTCCGTCCATGCTGAACACGCCCTCGGTCTCGACCAGGCAACGCGCGTGCGCGGCGCGGTGCGTCGCGAGAAGCCGCGCGAGATGGTCGACGTCGTTGTGCGCGAAGGTGAGAACGCGCGCGCCCGACAGCCTGGCGCCGGCATGCATCGAGGCGTGCGCCAGCGCATCGATCAGGAGGAGGTCGTCCGGCCCGACCAGGCTCGGCACGATCCCGACATTGGCGAGATAGCCGCTGCCGAAGACGCACGCCGCCTCGCTCCCCTTGAGCCGGGCGAGCGCCGCCTCGAGCGTCGCATAGAGTGGATGATTGCCGGTGACGAGCCGCGACGCGCCGGCGCCGGCGCCATATCGCCCGATCGCGGCGCAGGCCGCCGCCTTGACGTCCGCATCCCGCGACAGGCCGAGATAGTCGTTGTCGCAGAACGAGATCAGCGGCCGGTCCGCACGCCGCGCGGCCATGGCATCGCCGCGGTCGGTCTCGGCCAAGGTACGGCGGAGCCGCCGACGCTCGAGCGCATCGAGCTTCGTCCGCGCGAATGCATCGAGAGAGCGCATGGCTCGACCATACGGAAATCCGCGTCCGCGTGGCAAACCATTTGCGCCGCCGCCACGGCGCCACTACCTTCCCGTCGTCACCGCCGCAGGAGTCCCAACGATGTCCGTCGCCGCGGCGCACGCCGCCGCCCCGTCTGCCTCCGTCACGTCCACCGCCACAACGTCCGGCGATCCCTTCCGCCACGACTGGACCGCGGCCGAGGCGCTCGCGTTGTTCGACCAGCCGTTCAGCGACCTGATCCATGCCGCGCAGACCGTCCATCGCCGGCACTTCGATCCCAACGCGGTCGAGATCGCGACGCTCCTCAGCGTCAAGACCGGCGGCTGTCCGGAGGACTGCAAATACTGTCCGCAGAGCGCGCATTACGACACCGCCGTCGGGCGCGAGCGTCTGTTGCCGCTCGACGAGGTGATCGCGGCGGCGCGCGCGGCGAAGGCCAACGGGGCGAGCCGGTTCTGCATGGGCGCGGCATGGCGGAGCCCGCGCGACCGCGATCTCGACGCGATCGTCGCCATGATCGCGGCGGTCAGGGCCGAAGGGCTCGAGACCTGCGTCACCGCCGGCATGCTGACGGCCGCGCAGGCGGCCCGGCTCGCGGCTGCCGGTCTCGATTTCTACAACCACAACGTCGACACCTCGCCCGAGTTCTATGGCGCGATCATCACGACGCGGACCTATCAGGACCGGCTCGACACGCTCGGTCATGTGCGCGCGGCCGGCATCGCGGTGTGCTCGGGCGGCATCGTCGGCATGGGCGAGAGCCGCCGCGATCGCGCCGGCATGCTGGTGACGCTCGCGAACCTGCCGCGCCATCCCGAGAGCGTGCCCGTCAACCGCCTCGTCCGCGCGCCCGGCACGCCGCTCGCCACGGCGGACGCCATCGATCCGTTCGAGCTCGTGCGCACGATCGCCGTCGCGCGGCTGATGATGCCGGCCTCCGTCGTTCGGCTGTCGGCGGGGCGCGAGGACATGGACGACGGCATCCAGGCACTCTGCTTCCTCGCCGGCGCCAACTCGATCTTCCACGGCGAGAAGCTCCTGACGACGCCGAACGCGCGCCCCGATGCGGACCGCGTGTTGTTCGAGCGGCTCGGGCTCACGGCGCGGCGGGAGGCCGCGCGCTGAGGCCGTGACCCGCCATCTCTGGCGCCCCTATGCGCAGATGAAGACCGCGGCGGCGCCGTTGGAGGCGGTGGCGACCGAGGGGGTCCGCATCCACCTCGCCGACGGACGGCGCCTCGTCGACGGCGTCGCATCGTGGTGGACCGCCTGTCACGGCTACAACCACCCGCACCTCGTCGCGGCGATCGAGGCCCAGCTCCACGCCATGCCGCATGTGATGTTCGGCGGCCTCACCCACGCGCCCGCCGATCGCCTCGCCCGCCGCCTCGCGGCCCTTCTTCCCGGCGATCTCGACCACGTCTTCTTTTCCGATTCGGGCTCCGTCGCGGTCGAGGTCGCGCTCAAGATGGCGATCCAGTTCTGGATCAACCGCGGCGTCGCCGGCCGCACCCGGTTCGTCGCGTTCCGCGACGGCTATCACGGCGACACGCTCGGCGCGATGTCGGTGACCGATCCCGACGAGGGGATGCACCGGCTGTTCCGCGGCATCGCGCCGGCGCAGTTCGTCGTTCCGCTGCCGCGGACGCGCGCGGAGCGGAGCGATTTCGACCGCTTCCTCGCCGCCGAGCGCGCCTCGATCGCCGCGGTCATCGTCGAGCCTCTGGTCCAGATGGCGGGCGGCATGCGGTTCCACGACGCCGAGGATCTCGCAGCGATCCACGCCGCCGCGGCGCGCCACGACATCCTTTTCATCGCCGATGAGATCGCGACCGGGTTCGGCCGCGCCGGCACGCTCTTCGCGTGCGAGGCGGCGTCCATCGTGCCCGACATCATCTGCATCGGAAAGGCGCTCACCGGCGGGGCGATCGGTCACGCCGCGACGGTCGCGACCGCGCGCGTGTTCGACGCCTTCCTCGACGACGACCCGGCGAAGGCGCTGATGCACGGGCCGACCTACATGGCGAACCCGCTCGCCTGCGCCGCCGCCAACGCCTCGCTCGATCTGTTCGAGACCGAGCCGCGGCTCGATCAGGTCGCGCACATCGCCGCGCAGATGACGACCGCGCTCGCTGCCTGCCGCTTCCGGCCCGGCGTCGTCGACGTTCGCGTCAAGGGCGCGATCGGCGTCGTGCAGATGGACCGCCTCATCGATGCCCCCGCCGCTCGCGCCCACGCGGTCGCGCGCGGCGCGTGGATCCGCCCGCTCCGCGACGTGATCTATCTGACGCCGCCCTTGGTGATCGGCGCCGACGATCTCGCGCGGTTGACGGACGCCGTCGTCGCGCTGGTGCAGGGCGCCTAGGCGGTCGGCGGCACGCCCGCCGCCGTGAGCGCGGCCGTCTGGCGGCGCTCGAGCGCCGTCACGTCGAAGCCCTGGATCAGGTCCTGGAACAGGCGGTGCCAGTTGATCTCCGCCTTGAGATGCAGGAACACCGAGCCGAGCCCAATCGCGGCGCGATCCATGAGCACGAACTCGCGCGGCGGCTTGACGCCGCCGAGACGGCGCAGTTCCCGGTGCACCTTCTCCGCGACATGGGCACCGTACATCGTGCCGTCGGTCTCCTGGATGCGCCGCGTGCGGTCCTCGAGGAGCGGCGCATAGACGAACTCCGCCCACAGATTGAGCACCGCGATCACCTCCTTCGGGAGGTTGCGGAAGCCCCAGGTCTCGTAGGCGTGGATCGCGAGGTCGTGGTCGTCGGTCTCGAGCGCGCGGTAGAGATCGATCACGCCCTCGACGAAGCTCGACTTGAACATGCGGATGCAGCCGAAATCGAGAAGGTTCACGGCGAGGTCCGGCCGCACCGAGTAGTTGCCGAGATGCGGATCACCGTGGATGACGCCGTAGTAGTAGAACGGCACGTACCAGGCGCGGAACATGTTGTAGGCGACGCTGTTGCGCGCCTCCTGGCTCGCGCCGGCGAACTCGAGGAGGCGCTTGCCGTCGAGCCAGGACATGGTGAGGAGCCGGCGCGTCGAGAGCGCGGGCTCCGCGACCGGCACGTGCACGGCGTCCTCGTCGGCGAGCATCGCACCGTAGAGCCGCATGTGCGCCGCCTCGCGTTCGTAGTCGAGCTCCTCGCGGAGACGCGCCGCGATCTCGGCATGGATATCCATGGGATCGATCGCGCGGTCGTAGCGGCGATAGACGGCGAAGATCACCTTGAGCTGGCGAAGATCCGCTTCCACCGCCGACTGCATGTCGGGATATTGCAGCTTGCATGCGAGCGCTTGGCCGTCCCGGGCGACGGCCCGGTGCACCTGGCCGAGCGAGGCCGCCGCCGCGGCCTGGTGCTCGAACGACTTGAACCGGCCCTGCCAGTCGGCGCCGAGCTCGGCCGCCATGCGCCGGCGCACGAACAGCCAGCCCATCGGCGGCGCATCGGCCTGGAGCTGGGCGAGCTCGCTCACATATTCCGGCGGCAACATGTCGGGGATCGTCGACATGATCTGCGCCACCTTCATCAGCGGCCCCTTGAGGCCGCCGAGCGCGCGCGCGAGCTCGGCCGCGTGCTTGTCGCGATCGATCTTGAGGCCGAGATAGCGCTCGCCCGCGAGCCGCGCCGCGAGGCCGCCGACCGCGCTCCCGACCTGGGTGTAGCGGCGGAGCCGTCCGGTCAGCCGATTGTCTTCGCCGCCCGATTCCATGTCGCGCCCGCTCAACCGAGCGCCTCGAGCTCGTCGATCATGCGCTCGACCACGCCGAGGCCCTGGGCCCAGAACGTCGGATCGGTGGTGTCGAGACCGAACGGCGCGAGCAGCTCCTTGTGGCGCCGCGTCCCGCCGGCGCGCAGGAGATCGAGATAGCGCTCGGCGAAGCCCGTCTCCGCGTTCTCGTAGACGGCATAGAGCGAGTTCACCAGGCAATCGCCGAAGGCGTAGGCATAGACGTAGAACGGGCTATGGATGAAATGCGGGATGTAGCTCCAGTAGAACCGGTACTCGTCTTCGAACCGGAACGCGGGGCCAAGGCTCTCGCCCTGGACGCCGAGCCAGATCGCGTTGATCTGGTCGACGGTGAGCTCGCCCCGGCGCCGCTCGGTGTGGACGCCGAGCTCGAAGGTGTAGAACGCGATCTGGCGCACCACCGTGTTGAGCATGTCCTCGACCTTGCCGGCGAGCATCGCCTTCCGCCGGTCGCGATCGGTCTCGCGCGCGAGGAGCGCCTTGAACGTCAGCATCTCGCCGAACACCGAGGCCGTTTCGGCGAGCGTCAAGGGCGTGTCGGCCATCAGCGCGCCCTGCGGCCCGGCGAGAACCTGGTGGACGCCGTGGCCGAGCTCGTGCGCGAGCGTCATCACGTCGCGCTTCTTGCCGAGATAGTTGAGGAGGAGATAAGGGTGCGCCGACGGCACGGTCGGATGCGCGAACGCGCCCGAGGCCTTGCCCGGCCGCGCCGCGGCATCGATCCAGGCGTTGTCGAAGAAGCGCTGGCCGACGCGGGCGAGCTCGGGCGAGAAGGCGCGATAGGCGGCGAGAACGACGTCGCGCGCCTCGTCCCAGGCGATCGTGCGTTCATCGGCCGCCGGCAGTGGCGCGTTGCGGTCCCAATAGTCGAGCCGCGCGACGTCGAACCAGCGCGCCTTCAGCCGGTAATAGCGGTGCGACAGACGCGGATAGGCCGCGCGCACCGCGCCGACCAGCGCCTCGACCACCGCGTCCTCGACCTGGTTCGAGAGATTGCGCTCCGATTGCGGCGCAGCGTAGTGGCGCCAGCGGTCCTCGATCTCCTTGTCCTTGGCGAGCGTGTTGGTGATATGCGCCGAGAGCCGCGCCGTGTCGCCGAGGACGGCGCCGATCGCCTTGGCCGCCGCCCGGCGGCGCGCGGCATCGGCATCGGACAGACGGTGGAATGCCTCCTCGGCGGTCAGCGTCTCGCCCTCAACCGGGAAGCGGAGCGCGGCCGCCGTCTCGTCGAACAGCCGCACCCAGGCGGCACGGCCGGCGACATGCTTTTCGTGGAGCAGGCGCTCGAGCTCCTCGTCGAGCTGGTGCGGGCGGAACGCCCGCACATCGCGGAGCCAGGGCGCGTAATGCGCGAGGCGGGCGGATTGCATCCGCGTCGCGAGCGCCGCGTCGTCGATCTTGTTGAGCTCGAGGGTGAAGAAGAGCGTCTGCGCGGAGATCGCGTTCACCCGCTCCTGCATGGTCTGATAGAACTTGCTGATCGCGGGGTCCATGAGATCGCCGGCGTGGACGAGCTCGGCGTAGCTTATGATCCGGCCCATCACGTCCGACATGCGCTCATAGGCTGCGATCGCGTCGGCGAGCGCGGCGCCGTCGAGCGCATCGAGCTTGCCCATGAGCCGCTCGCGGAACGCGCGCGCATCGGCCTCGACACGCGCGAGATCGGCCTCGAGCGCCGGGCTGTCCAGGGCGGGATAGAGATCGCGGAGATCCCAGGCGGGAAGGCCGCCGAGGGCGGCGTCGGTTGACTTCTGCATCGACAGAACCTCTTTCTCGCCACAGGATATAGAGCCGACAAGGCGGCGCGCCAACCGCAGCGCTGATCATCGCCACCGAAGCGGCCCCGCGCGAGGGCCGGCGCAAGAACGATGGGGGAGACTTTGGGGAGAGCCGAACGCTACGACGCCTGGCCGAATCTCGCGGTGATGTTCTTCGAGCAGGCCGCGCTCCTCGGCTCCAAGCCCTTCGTGTGGTCGAAGATCGGCGGCGCCTGGCAGGCCTTCACCTGGACCGAGGCGGCCAATCAGGTCGCCACGCTCGCGCGCGCGATCCGGGCGCTCGGCATCGCGCCGGGTGACCGCGTGGTCCTCGTCAGCGAGAGCCGGCGCGAGTGGCCGCTCGCCGATCTCGCGATCATGGCCGCCGGCGCGATCACGGTGCCGGCCTACACGACCAATCAGGTCGGCGACCATCTACATATCATCCGCAACAGCGGCGCGAGGCTCGCCATCGTCTCGAGCCAGGCGCTCGCCGACCGGCTGTTGCCGGCGGTGCGCGAGGCGGGCGGCGTCGCGGCCGTCATCGCGATCGAGCCGGTCAGGGCCGGCGGCGATCACCCGACACCGGTCCATGCCTGGAGCGATCTGATCGCGACGCACCGCGTCGAGCCGGCCGAGATCGCGGCCGAGGTCACGCGCTATCGCCGCACCGATACCGCCTGCCTCATCTACACATCGGGCACCGGCGGCGTGCCCAAGGGCGTGATGCTGAGCCACGGCGCGCTGCTTTCGAACTGCAAGGGAGCCTACGATCTCCTCGAGGCGCTCGGCCTCGGCGACGAGGTGTTCCTGTCGTTCCTGCCGCTGTCGCATTCCTACGAGCACACCGCGGGGCTCCTGTTCCCGATCACGATCGGCGCGCAAATCTATTACGCCGAGGGCGTCGACAAGCTCGCGCCCAACATGGTCGAGGTGCGCCCGACCATCATGACCGCGGTGCCGCGGCTCTATGAGACCATGCGCGAGCGGATGCTCCGCACCGCGCGCCAGGCCGGCGGCTTCAAGGAGACGCTGTTCCACCGCGCCGTCGAGCTCGGCCGCGCGCGCTATGCGGCCAAGGGAAAGCTGCCGATCGGATCGCAGCTCCTCGATGCGGTCCTCGACGTCCTGGTGCGGAACAACGTGCGGGCCCGCTTCGGCGGCCGGCTCAAGGCGCTCGTCTCCGGCGGTGCGCCGCTCAACGTCGACGTCGGCCTCTTCTTCACCGCGCTCGGGCTGCGGCTCCTCCAGGGCTATGGCCAGACCGAGTCCTCGCCGATCGTGAGCTGCAACCGGCCGCAAGGCATGCGGATCGAGACCGTCGGCCCGGCCTTCGTCGACGTCGAGGTGAGGATCGCCGACGACGGCGAGATCCTGGTGCGCGGCGAGCTCGTGATGCAGGGCTACTGGAACGATGCCAAGGCGAGCGCCGAGGTGCTGCGCGACGGCTGGCTCCATACCGGCGACATTGGCACCATCGATGCGGACGGCCATATCCGGATCACCGACCGCAAGAAGGACATCATCGTGAACTCGGGCGGCGACAACGTCTCGCCGCAGCGCGTCGAGGGCTTCCTGACGCTACAGCCCGAGATCGCGCAGGCGATGGTCTACGGCGACAAGCGCCCCCATCTCGTGGCCCTGATCGTGCCGCGGAAGGAGTTCGCCGACGGCTGGGCGGCGGCCCAGGGCAAGAGCGCCGACCTCGCGACGCTGATCGACGATCCCGGCTTCCGCGCCGCGATCGGCGCCGCGATCGAGCGCGTCAACGCCGATCTCTCGGTGATCGAGCGCGTCCGCCGGTTCGTATTGACGGCCGAGGAGTTCACCGTCGCCAATGCGATGATGACGCCGTCGCTCAAGATCCGCCGCCACGCCATCAAGGCCGTCCACGCGCCGGCGCTCGAGGCGCTCTACGGCGACCACGGCCGCGCGCCGCAACCAGCCAAGGAGATGGGCGATGCCCGAGCGTGAGAACATCCTGATCGTCGGCGTCGGCCCCGGCCTCTCGTCCTCGCTCGCCCGTCTCGCCGCGCGCGAAGGCATGGGCGTCGCGCTCGCCGCGCGGAGCGCAAAGAAGCTCGGGCCCCTCGTCCAGGAGACCGGCGCCCGCGCCTATGACTGCGACGCCCAGAAGCCCGCCGATGTCGACCGCCTGTTCGATACCGCGACGCGCGAGGTCGGCCCGTTCGATCTCGTCGTCTACAACCCGAGCTACCGCATCCGCGGGCCGATCGCCGAGCTCGACCGCGACGAGACGCTCAAGACCCTGATGATCTCGTGCTATGGCGGGTTCCTGGTCGGTCAGCGCGCGGCGCGCCAGATGCTCGAGCGCGGCCGCGGCACGATCGTGTTCACCGGCGCCTCGGCGGGCGTGAAGGGCTATGCGCAGTCGGCGCCGTTCGCGATGGGAAAATTCGGTCTCCGCGGCCTCGCCCAGAGCATGGCGCGCGAGCTCCATCCGAAGAACATCCACGTCGCCCATGTCGTCGTCGACGGCGGCATCACGCGGCGAGCCGATGACCCGCGCGGCGTGATCGACCGCGGCCCCGACGGCACGCTCGATCCCGACGAGATCGCGCGCACCTATCTCTTCCTCCACCGCCAGGCGCGCAACGCGTGGTCGTGGGAGATCGAGGTGCGGCCCTGGGTCGAGACGTTCTGAGGCGAGGCCCTACTCCGCCGCCGCGCTCTCCAGCATGCCGAGCGCGTTGAGATAGGTGTCGAGCAGCATCTCCTGCTCGCGCCGATCCTCGATCTTCATCTTGCGCAGCTTGACGACCTGGCGCAGCACCTTGGGCTCGAACCCGGAGCCCTTGGCCTCGGCATAGACCTCGCGTATGTCGGCCGTGAGCCCGGAGCGCTCCTCCTCCAGCCGCTCGATGCGCGCGACCAGCGTACGGATCCGTTCCTGCGCCGTCTTGTCCACCTTGGGCATCGGCCGCCTCCGCGTTCGGGACGCGGACAGTCGCGCCGACCGCCTGCGCACGCAAGACGGCGCGACCGAATCGGCTGTGGATGAGCTGTGGAACCCGTTGATAGGCGGCGGGGCGGCTCGTCGCCCGGCTCAGTGCTGGTGCGAGCCGGCCGGCGATTTCGCGAACGCCGATTTCTGCTCGGCGGTCGCTTCCTTCTGGTGCTTCGTCTTCCACTCGGCATAGTGCATGCCGTAGACGATGGTGCGCGCCTCCTCGTAGTCGAGGCTCATGCCGCGCTCCTCGGCGGCGGCCTTGTACCATTTGGAGAGGCAGTTGCGGCAGAACCCGGCGAGGTTCATCAGGTCGATGTTCTGAACCTCGGTATGGGTCCTCAGGTGATCGACGAGGGCGCGGAACGCCGCCGCTTCGAGCTCGATCCGGGTCTTTTCGTCCATGGCCTTCCTCCGCTCTTTGACCACCCTGATATGGTGTTGTCGCCGGCCGCGGGCCAGGGGCGTCCCAATGGCGTCAATCGACCAGCCAGCGCCAGATCCCGATCAGGTCGACGACGAGGAACCCGCTCTGGAGGAGGACGAGGCTCGTCTCCTTCATCATCAGCCCGGCCACCGTCCAGGCCGAAGACGAGACCGCGAACAGCACCCATCCCCAGCCGCTGATCGGGAGGTTGAGGGCGAGGATCAGCGCCCCGATCAGCCCGGTCGACGTTCCCACCCATTTGAGCAAGGCCATTTCTGTCCCCCGCGGCCGGCCCCGGCCCCGTTCCAAGCGCGGCCGGCATGATCGACCGCGATCGGATCGTCCACAAGGGGCGCGCGGACCCGCCTCGACGGGCGCGCGGCGCGCCCGGGCGCCGGCGGGGCGCAAGGCCCGGATCACGATCCGCGCCGCCTCTGGGGTCGGCCGGTTACTTGTCGATGTTCTCGGCGAGGATCTTCTCACCCTTGATCCGCTCGGCGAGCAACCAGCGCTGTGTCGGCGTGGTCGGCGCGCCGCGATGGAAGTATTTCAGCGTGTTGTAGAAGACATAGTGCGTATCGCCGTCCTTCTCCGCGGTCGCGACCTGATACTCGTCCCATTCCCAATGATAGAGGGTGAGCGTCACGGCGCTGGTTCCGGGTCGAAGCTCGCCCTCGTGCTTCTCCTTGCGCTGCACGCGCTGGCTGTTGATGACCAGCCGGAGCGGCGGGCTGATCTTGGTGTCGGCGCCGGCGAGCACCGCCCGGGCGATGTCGAGATACTTGGCGTCGGTCATGCCGGCGGGCGGCATGCGCGAGGCGGCGAGCGCGGTCCGGTATTTCTGCTCGAAGGCGCTCTTCGCGTCGGAGAGCGCCCGCGCCTGCGCCACGCGGTCGGGTGCATTGCTGCGGCTCGCCGCCGCATCGAACGCCTTGGCCGTTTCGAGCGCGGCGCTGCCGGCGGCGAAATTCGCATGGGCGGCCTCCAGCTTGCCCTCGCCGATCAGCCGGTTGACGCGGTGGTCGCGGTCGTTCGGATCGGCGCCGGCGTGAAAGCCCGCCATCTTGAGAAACCGGTCGACATGCGCGTCCATCGCCTGGCGCGCCGCCTCGTAGCTCTCGTCGACGCTGCGCTGGCGCATCTCGACGGCCCAGTGGCCGAGCCGGCTGATGCGGTCGTCCTTGACGCCGGCGGCCCTCAGCTTGTCGAGCGTCGCCTTGTCGGCGACCGACTGCCGGTATAGCGCGACGAGCGTGCTCATATAGCCCGACACCGCCGGCGCGCCGGCGTCCGGGTTGAACTCGTTCGGTGCCGGCACCTTGGCCGACTGCAACCGACGGTTGATCTCGCCGAGCTGCGCATCGATGTCGCCGACCGCGCCGGCGCGCGTGCGCGCGTCCGCGATGCGGCCGTCGATGTCGGTCTCCACGGTCGCCAGGGCTTCCTTCGCGGCGGCGACGTCGGGGTGCGCATCGGGGAGACCATCGAGCTGCGCCCGCAGACTGGCGGCGGCGTTACGGAGCTTCGCCACATCGCCGTCGGCGAGGAATGTCTGGAAATGCGCCACTTTCACGTCGTTGCCGAGCGAGCGTATCGCGTTCGTCGCACGGTTCAGTCGCGCCTGGTCGGAGGACACCAGCCGGGGCGGTGCGGATTGCGCCGGCGTGGGCGCAGGTGTCGGCGTCGCGGCCGGCGCGGCCGGCGCGGCGGCGACGCTGCGATTGGCGATCTCGACGATCGGCTTCTGGACCGCGTTGAAACGCTGCGCCGCGTCGCGCCATTGTGGGTGGTTCTTGTCGGCCACCGCCTTCAGCCGGTTGCCCACGGCGGCGAGCTCGTTCATCCACGTCTGGCCGTTCGCCTTGTCGCCGGGCGCCATCGTGTCGGCCAGCGCCTCGTAGCGCGCGATGTCCTGCAGCGCCTGGACGACGACGGGATCGGCCGCCTGGGCGAGCCTGACCGGGCTTGCCGTGGCCGACACCGCCGCCGGCACGAACGCAAGGAGGCCCGCGAGAACGGTCAGACTACCCACGCGTCGATTCATGGCTCACCTCGGTCCCGGGTTCCGATCCTCGCCGATCAGCGGATCGACGGGCGGCGCGGGGCAAGAGTATGTCGAGGACCGCCCGCGGCGCCGCACGGCTCGGTTCGGAGGCGCGAGGGAGTTCGCGATGGCCGGACGGCGCGGCCGCGGCCTATAACGACGCATGGCCGTCGCCCTGCCCGCCCGGATCGAACAGGTGCCGCTCGCCGCGCTCCTCGCCGGGGCGGTCGCGATCGCCTTCGCCCCGATCTTCTTCCGCTGGAGCGAGACCGCGCCGATCGCGACCGCGTTCTGGCGCTTCGCGCTTGCGACGCCGTTCCTGTGGCTGATCGCCCGGCGCGCCGGGTCGCCCGCCGGCCGGGGCGGCCCGCTAGTGGGGCGCGACCGGCTCCTCCTCGTCCTGGCCGGTGTCCTCTTCGCCGGCGACATGATCTTCTGGCACTGGTCGCTCGCCCTCTCCTCGGTCGCCAACGCGACCCTTCTCGCCAATGCCGCGCCGGTCTTCGTTGTGATCGGCGGCTACCTCCTCTATCGCCGGACCGTGACGCGGCTCTTCCTCGCCGGCATGGCGACGGCGATCGCCGGCGCGGCGATCCTGATGGACGCCTCGTTCGCCCTGAGCGCGACGCGGCTCCTCGGCGATTTCTTCGGCGTCGTGACGGCGGTCTTCTACGGCGCCTACATGCTCTGCATCGAGCGGCTCGCCGGCCGGCTCTCGACCGCCGCGATCATGATCGTCTCGACCGCGGTGAGCGCGCTCGTCTGCCTGCCGGTCGCGCTCATCGAGACGGGACCGTTCTTCCCCGAGACGGCGCGCGGCTGGGCGGTCCTGATCGGCCTCGCGCTCGTCGCACAGGTGATCGGACAGACGCTCGTCGCCTATGGGCTCGGCCGGCTTCCGGTCCATTTCGGCTCGGTGAGCCTCCTCCTCCAGCCGGCGACGGCGGCGCTCCTCGCCTGGCTCCTCGTCGCCGAGCCGATGGGCGCGCAGCAGGCGGTCGGCGCGGTGGTCATCCTCGCCGGCATCCTCCTCGCCCGTCGCGGCACGATCGCCCCCGGGGCGCGACGGCCGTGAACCCGCGCGCGTTCCTGGTCGGACTCTATGAGAGCGCGGTCGCGGCCGCCGATCCGCGCCG
>Ga0194132_10002358_pt1 | contig 35681 bp, 43 predicted proteins | sample TA2KigOf80mmetaG_FD_148612 | JGI IMG/M metagenome (GOLD analysis project Ga0194132, IMG submission 148612) | Freshwater microbial communities from Lake Tanganyika, Tanzania - TA2015054 Kigoma Offshore 80m | ecosystem: Environmental > Aquatic > Freshwater > Lake | place: Tanzania: Lake... | reverse complement strand
TGGCGGAGGGGGTGGGATTCGAACCCACGGTGCCCATAAGGGCACAACGGTTTTCGAGACCGCCCCGTTCGACCGCTCCGGCACCCCTCCGACGAGGCACGACGAACAGGGCCCGCGCCCTGGCGATCCGGGGCGCGGAGCCTAACGCAACGCATCCAGCGGGTCAAAAGCCACGGCACGCCCGCGCCGCATCCGGGCCAGGGGGCCCGGCGGCGATGCCCGACCGGCCCCGCGTCGGCCCTACCGGTTCTTCAGAAGATCGCGGATTTCCTCGAGCAGCACCTCGCTGCGCGGCGGCGCGGCGGCCGCGGGCGGGGCCTTCGGGAACACCCGATTGACTTGCTTGACCAGAAGGAAAATGCAGAAGCCGACGATCAGGAAGTTGATCACCGTGTTGATGAAGGCGCCGTAGTTGAGCGTCGCCGTCCCGGTTTCCTTGGCCGCGGCCAGGCTAGCGTGCCACCTGCCCGAAAGGCTGATGAAGTAGTCGCTGAAGTCGACGCCACCCAGCAGCGCACCGATGGGCGGCATGATCACGTCGTTGACCAGCGAGTTGATCACACGCCCGTGAAGGCCACGCCCATGATCACGCCACGGCGAGATCGATGACGTTCCCACGCCGCATGAAATCCTTGAATTCCTTGAGCACGGTATCCCCCTTGTTCGCAAACGCCTCCAAGTCTCGGTCCGCCAGTGTGGCAGCCGTGCGCGGCCGGGCAACGAGGAAGAACACGTAGGCGTCCGTGGTCACCCCCGCCGATGGTTGACAATGCGGCCCCCGTGGCTATAGTCCGCCGTTCCCGAGCGCGCGGACGAGCGTGTCCGCGCCCGGGCTTAGCTGTGCGAGATTGTTGATGTTCGCGGTCATCGAGACGGGCGGCAAGCAGTATCGGGTCGCCGAGAACGACGTCATCACGGTCGAGAAGCTGGCCGGCGAGGCCGGCGGCACGGTGGCGTTCGACCGCGTCTTGATGGTCCGTACCGGTGCCGACGTCAAGGTGGGCGCGCCGCTGGTGGCCGGGGCCTTGGTCAAGGCCGAGATCGTCGAGCAGAGCCGGGCCGACAAGATCATCGTGTTCAAGAAGCTGCGCCGCAAGAACTACCGGCGCAAGCACGGGCATCGCCAGCACCAGACGGTGCTGCGCATCACCGCGATCACCGCTTAGTCGACCGGAGGACACGCCATGGCACACAAGAAATCCGGCGGTTCGTCGCGCAACGGCCGCGACTCCCCCGGCCAACACCTGGGCGTGAAGATGTTCGGCGGCCAGGCGGTGCGCGCCGGCAACATCATCGTGCGCCAGCGTGGCACGCAGTTCCACCCGGCGGCCAACGTCGGCATGGGCAAGGACCACACCCTGTTCGCCACGGCCAACGGCACGATCAAGTTCTTCCAGGGCCGCGGCAACCGCCAGTTCATCACGGTCGACCCGGCGGACTAGAGGGACGCGCGCGCCGTCGCGTGAGCGTCCGGCCGCGCGGTCGGACGCGATGAAGTTCCTGGACGAAGCCAAGGTCTACATCCGCAGCGGCGATGGCGGTCCCGGCTCGCTGAGCTTCCGGCGCGAGAAGTACATCGAGTACGGCGGGCCCGACGGCGGCAACGGCGGGCGCGGCGGCGACGTGATCGTCGAGGCCGTCGCCAACCTGAACACCCTGATCGACTACCGCTACCAGCAGCACTTCAAGGCGCAGAACGGCCGCGGCGGCGCCGGGCGTAACCGCACCGGCGCCGATGGCACGCCCGTGGTCATGAGGGTGCCCCTCGGCACCACGGTGCTCGACGAGGATCGCGCGACCGTCCTGGCCGAACTGGAGACTTCAGGCCAGCGCGCGGTGATCGCCGAAGGCGGGCGCGGCGGGCGTGGCAACGCGTCTTTCAAGTCCTCGACCAACCGCACCCCGCGCCGGTCCGATCCAGGCGCGCCGGGAGTCGAGCGCACCGTCTGGCTGCGCCTGCGCCTGATCGCCGATGTCGGCCTGATCGGGCTGCCCAACGCGGGCAAGTCCACCTTTCTGGCCGCGGTCAGCCGCGCGCGGCCCAAGATCGCCGACTACCCTTTCACCACTCTTCACCCTCAGTTGGGCGTCGCCGCGGTCGACGGCCGCGAACTGGTGATCGCCGACATCCCCGGCCTGATCGAGGGCGCCCACGAAGGCGCCGGCCTCGGCATCCGGTTTCTCGGCCACGTGGAGAAGTGCGTCGTCCTGCTGCACATCGTCGACGGCACGTCGGCGACCGTCGCCAGGGACTTCCGTACCATCCGCGACGAGGTCGCGGCCTACGGCCACGGCCTGGCCGAGAAGCCGCGCCTGGTCGTGCTCAACAAGATCGACGCGCTGGACGCCAAGACCCTGGCCGCGCGGCAGCGGGCGCTGGCCCGCGCCGCCGGCGGGCCCGTGCCGGCCATGTCCGGCGTCGCGGGTACGGGCGTGGTCGCGGTCCTGCGCGCGCTCGCCGAATACCTGACGCCTCGGGTGGAGGCGGCGTCGTGACCGACCGGCTGGCGGCGGCCAAACGCATCGTCGTCAAGATCGGCTCGGCGTTGCTGGTCGAGGGTCCCAGCGGCCGCATCCGCCAGGCGTGGCTCGAGGCCCTGGCCGAGGACCTGGCGGGCCTGCGGGCGCGCGGCCAGGAGGTGCTGGTGGTCACCTCGGGCGCCATCGCCATCGGCCGACGCCTGCTCGGTCTGGCGACGGGCGAATTGCGGTTGGAGGAGAAGCAGGCCGCCGCCGCGGCCGGGCAGATCCGGCTCGCCCACGCTTACCAGGAGGCGCTGGGGCGCCACGGCCTGGGCTGCGCCCAGCTCCTGCTCACGCTCGAGGACACCGAATCGCGCCGCCGCCACCTCAACGCGCGCGGCACCGTGGCGACGCTGCTGCGGCTCGGCGCCATCCCCGTCATCAACGAGAACGACACGGTCGCCACGGCCGAGATCCGCTTCGGCGACAACGACCGGCTCGCCGCGCGCGTCGCCCAGATGGCGGGCTCCGACGTCCTGGTGCTGCTGTCGGACATCGACGGGCTCTACGACCGCGACCCGCGCATCGACCCGGCCGCCCGGCTGGTGCCCGAGGTGCGCGCGATCACACCAGCCATCGAGGCGATGGCCGGCGCGGTGCGGCCGGGCGATTCGTCGGGCGGCATGGTGACCAAGCTGGCCGCGGCGCGCATCGCGCTGGGCGCCGGCTGCCACATGGTGATCGCCGACGGCCGCGTGACGCACCCCTTGAGCGGGCTCGCCCGGGCGGGCGCGCCCTGCACCTGGTTCCTGGCCCAGGCGAACCCGCTGACCGCGCGCAAGCGCTGGATCGCCGGCGCGCTGCAGCCCAGCGGGACGCTGTATGTGGACGCCGGCGCGGCCGGCGCGCTGGCCGCCGGCAAGAGCCTGCTGCCGGCGGGCGTGGTGCGCGTCAGCGGCGCGTTCGGCCGGGGCGACGCGGTGCTGGTGGCTGGGCCCGACGGGCGCGAAGTGGCCCGGGGCCTGACCGCCTACGCCGCCGCCGACGCGGCCCGCATCGCCGGCCACAAGAGCCGTGAAATCGAGGCGTTGCTCGGCTATCGTGGCCGCGAGGAGATGATCCACCGCGACGATCTGGTGCTGTCCGAGCCATGACCGCGCTGCCCGCCACCACCGACGCCGGGACGAACCGGGACGACGTGCGTGCCCGCGCCGCCGCCGCCCGCGCCGCCCAGCCGGCCCTGGCGCTCGCCCCCTCGGCGCGCAAGGACGAGGCGCTGCGCCAGGCCGCGCGGGCCCTGCGCGGCCGCCAGTCTGCGATCCTGGCGGCCAACGCCGAGGACATGGCGCGCGCGCGCGAATCCGGCAGCCGGGGCGCGCTGCTCGATCGGCTGGCGCTGGACGCTGCACGGGTCGAGGCCATGGCGTGCGGCCTGCAGGCGATCGCCGACCTGCCCGACCCGGTCGGCACGGTGCTGGCGTCTTGGACGCGCCCCAACGGCCTTCGCATCGCGCGGGTGCGCGTGCCGCTGGGCGTCGTCGCGATCATCTACGAGGCGCGGCCCAACGTGACCGCCGACGCGGCCGCGCTGTGCCTGAAGGCGGGCAACGCGGCGGTGCTGCGCTGCGGCTCGGACAGCCTGGCGTCCTCGACCGCCATCCTGGCCGCGCTGCACGAGGGCCTGGAGCACGCCGGACTGGATCGCGCCGCCGTGCAGTTGATCGCCAGCCGCAACCGCGCCGACGTCGCGCGCCTGCTGGCGCTCGACGACCTGATCGACGTGGTGGTGCCGCGTGGCGGGCGCGGCCTGATCGAGCGGGTCAAGGCCGAGAGCCGCATTCCGGTGCTCGCGCACCTGGACGGCAACTGCCACGTCTACGTGGACGGCGCGGCCGACGTGGCCATGGCGGCCACGATCGCGTTCAACGCCAAGCTTAGGCGCACCGGCGTGTGCGGCGCCATGGAGACCCTGCTGCTCGACCGCCGGCTGCCGCCCGAGGCCATGCGCGCGATCGTGACCCCCCTGCTGGACGCCGGCTGCGAGCTGCGCGGCGATGCGACTTCGCACGCGCTCGACGCCCGGGTCCGCCCGGTCGCGCCGGCGGACTGGGACACCGAATACCTGGACGCGATCCTGGCCGTGGGCGTGGTCGACGGCGTCGGCGCCGCCATCGAGCACGTGAACCGGCACGGCTCGCACCACACGGATTCGATCGTCACGGCCGACGAGCGGGCGGCCGAGCGGTTCTTGGCCGAGGTCGACAGCGCCATCGTGCTGCACAACGCCTCGACCCAGTTCGCCGACGGCGGCGCGTTCGGCATGGGCGCCGAGATCGGCATCGCCACCGGCCGCCTGCACGCGCGCGGCCCCGTGGGCGTTGAGCAGCTCACCACGTTCAAGTACGTGGTGCGCGGCGCCGGCCAGGTCCGCCCCTGACGATCCAGACCGCGTTGCGCGCCGCCTTCGGCGCTGGCCGGCGCCCCGGCCGGCGCATCGGGCTGCTCGGCGGCTCGTTCAACCCGGCGCATGACGGCCACCGGCACATCAGCCTATGGGCGCTGCGCGTGCTCGACCTGGACGAGGTGTGGTGGCTGGTCAGCCCGCAGAACCCCTTGAAGCCGCGCGCCGGCATGGCCGGCCTGGTCCGCCGCGTCGCCCTGGCACGGGCCGTGGCACGCGACCGGCGCAGCCGCGTCGGCGCGCTGGAGGCCGAGCTCGGCACCCTTTACACCGTCGATACCCTGGCGGCGCTGCGCCGCCGCCTGCCGAGGATCCGCTTCGTCTGGCTGATGGGCGCCGACAACCTGGCCCAGATCCATCGCTGGCAGGGCTGGTCCCGGATCTTTCGCGCCGTACCGATTGCGGTGCTGGACCGGCCTACCTATTCTCTAGGAGCCGCCACGGGCCACGCGGCGCGCCGGTTCGCCGGGCATCGTCGCGGCCCGCGCGCGGTTCGGCGCCTGGCCCTGGCCAAACCGCCGGCCTGGGTCTTGTTGCGTGGACGGCGCCATCCGGCGTCGGCCAGCGCGATCCGCGCTGCGGCGCGGCCAACCGAAGGAGGACGAGCCCATACGTAAGACGACAAAGCGCACCGGGAACATGTTGGTGGATCTGACCCGGCGCGTGCTCGAAGACGGCAAGGCCGAGGCGATCGTGACCGTCGAACTTGCCGGCAAGTCCACCGTGGCGGACGCCTTTGTCATCGCGTCCGGCCAGTCCCAGCGTCAGATCGACGCGCTGACCGAACGTCTCATCCAGAACGTCAAGGACACGCCCTGGTCGGTCCAGGGGGTCGAGGGCCGCCCGGGCAGCGACTGGGTGCTGATCGACCTGGGCGACGTGATCGTCCACCTGTTCCGGCCCGAGACCCGCACCCTCTACAACCTGGAGAAGATGTGGTCCGTGGACCTGCCCGCGGAGGACGTGGCGACGGCCGTGTGACGTCGCGCGGCCCCTTCGCCATCGCCCTGGTCGCCGTTGGGCGCGCCCGCGACCGGCCCGAAGGGGCGTTGACCGAACGCTACCCGGGGCAACTGCCGTGGCCGGCGCGCGTCGTCGAGATCAAGGAGGGTGCCGGTCCGGACCGTCGCCGGCGCGAAGGCGCGGGCCCGCTGGCGGCTCTGTCCGAGGATGCCACCGTGATGGCGCTCGATCCGGGCGGCCAAACGGTGGACAGCGCGGCCTTCGCCCGCCGTATCGCGGCGTGGCGCGACGGTGGCGTGCGCGAACTCGGTTTCGTCATCGGCGGCGCCGACGGGCTGGACCCAGCGGTGCTTGAACGGGCCGACGCCCGCCTGTCTCTGGGCGCCATGACCTGGCCGCACCTGCTGGTCCGGGCCGTGATCGCCGAACAGCTCTGGCGCGCCGCCAGCCTGCTCGCCGGGCACCCCTATCACCGTTGATTTACCGCCGAACGCTATCAAGGGGCCCGAATCCCTTGGTATAAAGGCGTCGATATGACCCGCCCGTCCGACCGACCCCGTCCCGTCGTCCTGTGCGTGCTGGACGGTTGGGGCGAGGACGCCGCGCCCGGCCAGAACGCCATCCGCGACGCTGCCAAGCCGACCTGGGATCGCCTGGTCGCCACGTGCCCGACGGCGCGGCTGGACGCCTCCGAGCATCATGTCGGCTTGCCCGAAGGCCAGATGGGCAACTCCGAGGTCGGCCACATGAACCTGGGCGCCGGTCGGGTAGTCATGCAGGACCTGCCGCGCATCGACCGGGCGATCGCCGACGGTTCGCTGGCGCGGCACCCGGCGCTGGCCGCCCTGGTCGCCAGTTTTAAGGCCAACGGCGGCGCGTGCCACGTGATGGGCCTGGTCTCGCCGGGCGGCGTGCACAGCCACCAGGCCCACGTGGCGGCGCTCGCGCGCATCATCGCCACGGGCGGCGTGCCCGTGCGCGTCCACGCCTTCCTCGACGGCCGCGACACGCCACCGCGCAGCGCCGGGCCGTACCTGGAGGCGCTGGAGGCCGACTTGGCCGGGACCAGTGCCGCCATCGCCACGGTCACGGGGCGCTACTGGGCCATGGACCGCGACAAGCGCTGGGACAGGGTCGAGCGCGCCTACCGCCTGCTGCTCGACGGCGAGGGCGCGCACGCGCCGGACGCGGCCGCCGCCCTGGCCTCGGCTTACGGGCGCGGCGAGAACGACGAGTTCGTGGCGCCCACGGCCGTCGGCGCCTATCGCGGCATGGCCGACGGCGACGGGCTGGTCATGGCCAACTTCCGCGCCGACCGCGCGCGCCAGACGCTCGACGCCCTGCTCGACCCAGGCTTCGACGGCTTCGCCCGGCACCGCGTGGCGCGCTTCGCCACGGCCATCGGCATGGTCGAATACTCCAACGGTCTCAACCGTTTCCTGACCACCCTGTCCCCCCCCGTCGACCTGTCGCGGACCTATGGCGAGGTGATCGCCGAAGCCGGCTTGCGCCAGCTGCGCATCGCCGAAACCGAGAAATACGCCCACGTCACCTTCTTCTTCAGCGGCGGCCGCGACGAGCTCTTCGCCGGCGAGGAGCGCATCCTGGTGCCCTCGCCCAAGGTCGCGACCTACGACCTGGCGCCCGCCATGGCCGCCGTCGAGGTCACCGACCGCCTGGTCGAGGCGATCGCCGGCGGCCGGTTCGACGCGATCGTCGTCAATTTCGCCAACGCCGACATGGTCGGTCACACGGGCATCCACGACGCCGCGGTCAAGGCCATCGAGGCGATCGACGTCTGTCTCGGCCGGCTGGTCCAGGCAATCGAGGACGCCGGGGGCGCGCTGCTGATCACCGCCGATCACGGCAACGCCGAACAGATGTTCGATGAAGCGACGGCGCAACCGCACACGGCGCACACGTCCAACCGCGTGCCCGTGGTGCTGGTCGGCGGGCCCGCCGGTGCCACCCTGCACGACGGCCGTCTGGCCGACGTGGCGCCGACGCTCCTTGACCTGCTGGGCCTGCCCAAGCCGGCGGCGATGACGGGACGGACCCTGATCGAGACGCGCAGCGCCGCGCGTCGCGCCCATGGCTGACGCGCGCGCCGCGCTGGCCGCCGCCGCGCTGGCGACCGTGCTGGCGGCAGGTGCCGCGCGCGCCGAGGATGCCACCACCGCGGTCGATCGCCTGACCGAGGTGGAGCAGCGCATCGAGGCGGCGCGCGAGGACGCGGCGCTCGACGCGCGCCTGGCCGAACTCGGGCACGAGCGCATCGCCGCCGCCGCCGACGTGCAGCGCCACGAAGCGGCGCTGACCGCCATCGAGGACCGCTTGGCCGATCTGGAGGCGCGGGCCGCCGCGGCCAGCGCGGCGCTACAGGCCCAGCAAGGCTCGACGGTCCGGATCGCCGCCGCGTTGGTCCGGCTCGCGCGCCAACCGCCCGAGGCGCTGCTGGCCATGCCCGGGCAGGTGGCGGGCGTGCGCCACAGTGGCCTCTTGCTGGCGGCCCTGGTGCCCACCATCGAGGAGCGCGCGGCCGACCTGGGCCAAGCGCTGGAAGCCACGGCCGCCTTGCGGCGCGACCTGGCGGCGGAGCGCGACGCCCGCGCCCAGGCGGCCGTGGAACTGGAGGAGCGGCGCGCCGTCGTGGCCGCCCTGGCCCAGGCCCTGAGCCTGCCCGTGGCCGGCGCGATCACGCGCGGCTTCGGCGAACCGGTGGGCGACGGCACGCGCAGCCGTGGCCTGGTGATCGGCGCGCGCGAGGCGGCGCAGGTGGTGGCGCCCTCGGTTGGGACGGTGGTTTACGCCGGCGCCTTCCAGGACCTGGGGCAACTCTTGATCCTGGCGCACGGCGAAGAATATTATTCGGCTCTTGCGGGTTTCGCCCGGATTGACGTGGTCGTCGGCCAGGCCGTGACCGGCGGAGAACCAGTCGGAATCGTGGGCGCCGACGCGGGCGGCACAACCAGCCTGTACGTCGAGCTTCGGCGCCATGGCGAGCCGGTCGATCCGCTGCCGTGGCTGCGGACGGCCTTCAGCGAGGACATCAGATAATGCAGATCATGCGTCTTGCAGCGGCGGCCAGCCTGGCCGCGGCCCTGTGCGTCACGGCGACGAACCCGCTGTGGGCGGCGAGCAACGAGACCTACCGGCAGCTCAACCTGTTTGGCGAAGTCTTCGAGCGCGTGCGCGCCGACTATGTCGAGGAGGTCACCGACAGCCAGATCATCGAGGCGGCGATCAACGGCATGCTGAGCGCGCTGGACCCGCATTCCAGCTACCTCAACCCCGAGAGCTTCGAGGAGATGAGCATCCAGACCAAGGGCGAGTTCGGCGGCCTGGGCATCGAGGTGATCATGGAGAACGGCCTGATCAAGGTGGTGTCGCCCATCGACGACACGCCGGCCTTCCGCGCCGGGCTGCAGGCCGGTGACTTCATCACCCACCTGGACGGCGAGCCGGTGCTGGGTCTCACGCTGTCGGACGCTGTCAAGCGCATGCGCGGGCCCATCAACACCGACATCACGGTGACCGTGCTGCGCGTGGGCGTGGAGACGCCGTTCGACGTGGTGCTGACGCGCGCCGCGATCCAGATCCAGTCGGTACGCGCGCGCACCGAGGGCACCATCGGCTACGTGCGCATCACACAGTTCAGCGAACGCACCGAGACCGGCGTCAAGGAAGTGATCGACCGCTTCCGCAGCGAACTCGGCGATCGCCTGGAAGGCGTCGTGCTCGACCTGCGCAACAACCCCGGCGGCCTGCTGGACCAGGCGGTCGCCGTGTCGGACGCGTTCCTCGACGAGGGCGAGATCGTCTCGACCCGCGGCCGCCGGCCCGACAGCATCCAGCGCTACAACGCGCGGCCCGGTGACCTGGCCAACGGCCTGCCCATGGTCGTGATCATCAACAGCGGCTCGGCCTCGGCGTCCGAGATCGTCGCCGGGGCGTTGCAGGACCACCACCGCGCAATCGTGCTCGGCACCCGCTCGTTCGGCAAGGGCTCGGTCCAGACCATCATCCCGCTGGGCTCCAGCGGCGCGATCCGCCTGACGACCGCGCGCTACTACACGCCGGCGGGGCGCTCGATCCAGGCGCTGGGCATCGACCCGGACATCCGTGTCGAGACCGCGCGCATTGAGGTGGTCGACGAGGGCGAGCGGCACGAGGCCGACCTGCGCAACGTGCTGACCAACCCGCAGAACGGCGAGCCCGAGGACGGCACCACCGAGGATGGCGCCGCTTCGGCCGACGCCGAGGCCGGAACGCCGGATGTCGGGCTGGAGGACTACCAGCTCGCTCGGGCGCTCGACCTGTTGCGCGGCATCGCGTTCTACCGGGCGCCGCTCGCCGTCAACTGACAGGACCGGCGGGGGCGCGGGCCGCGCCGATGGACCCGAGCACCCTGCCCTACCGGCCGTGCGTCGGGTTGCTGCTGTTCAACCCCGCCGGGCTGGTATTCGTGGGCGAGCGCGCCGACATGCGCGGCGCCTGGCAGATGCCCCAGGGCGGCATCGACCGCGGCGAGGCGCCGGCCGAGGCCGCGTGGCGCGAACTGCGCGAGGAGGTCGGCACGGACCGGGCCGCGATCGTGGCCGAGACCGCCGGCTGGCACGCCTACGACCTGCCCGTTCACATGGTCGGCCGGGTGTGGCGCGGGCGCTACCGCGGCCAGCGCCAGAAATGGTTCGCGCTGCGCTTCCTGGGCGAGGATCGCGACATCGACCTGGACGCCACGGGGCACCCCGAGTTCATCGCCTGGCGCTGGGTGGCGCCGATCGACCTGCCGCGCCTGACGGTGCCGTTCAAGCGCACCGTCTACGACGCGGTGCTCGCCGAGCTGGCACCGGCCATCGAGGCGGCGACCAGGGGCTAGCGCGGGCCTTACCTCCCTGTCGCGCTCGCCGTGCGGTAGGGTGCGTCGTCCGTCGGGCGTCCTCCGGGGACCGGACCGCTTGATGGCGGAAGGCCGCCGGGCAGCCGCCGACGTCCCAGAGGAACCAGCGAGGAACGCAGCCGCCATGTCACCGTCTCTCCTGGACAGCGTGTTCACGCCGGAGCTGCTCTGCCGCCTTGCCGCACCCACCGAAGACGGCACCAGACTGCCCAACGTCTGCTACACCAGCGACGCCTGACTGGCCCTGGAGCGCGAACGCGTCTTCGCGCGCACCTGGACGCTGGTGAGCTTCTGCCACGACATCCCGCGCCCCGGCGACGCCTGCCCCGTCGACGTGGGCGGCGGCGTGCCTCTGGCGCTCGTGCGCGATGACAACGGCGACGTGCGGGTGTTCCACAACGTGTGCCGGCATCGCGGCGCGGTCGTCGTGGCCGAACCCTGCAGCGGCCAGAAAGTGCTGACATGCCCGTACCACGGCTGGTCCTACGGCATCGACGGACGCCTGCGTATGCGGCCCCACTTCCGCGGGGCTGGGCGCCATGACGTGACCCACGACGGCAACGCCGCGCCCGGGCTGGTCCCGGTCCGCGCCGCCGTCTAACACGACCGGATCTTCGTCGATCTGTCCAGCAAGGCGCCCGATTTCGCCAGCCACTGGGCTCCCTTCGCCAAGCGCACGGCGGCGTACGACTTCTCGGCCCTGCGCTTCGCCAAGACCCTCACGTTCGACGTGAAGGGCAACTGGAAGCTGATCCACCAGAACTTCTTCGACGCCTATCACGTGCCTTCGATCCACCCGCGGCTCGAGGAATTCTCGCCGCTGGAGCTGCAAGAGCCGATCCAGTGCGCGGGCTCCTGGATCGCCGGAACCAATCGCGTCCAGGAGCTGCAGGGCGGCCGTGGCCGTGGGCATGCCCTACTACCCGGAGCTTGACGAGGCGGGCATGCGGACGACCTGGTTCTTTCATCTGTTTCCGGCGGCCTGCTTCCAGACCTGGGCCGACCAGTTCGGCGTCTTCCAGCTTCACGCCGCGGCGCCCGACCGCACCATCGAGCACATCCATCTCTACTTCGTCGGCAACGCGGCCACCGATCCCACCCACGCGGCGAACCGCCAGGCCGTCTACGACATGTGGGACGAGCTCAACACCGAGGACTTCAAGATCGTCGAGAACATGCAGCGGGCGCGCAGCTCGCCGGCCTTCGACGGTGGCGTGCTGTCGCCCTTCTGGGACCCCGCCACCCAGACGTTCGCTCGGCTGCTGGCCGAGACGGTGACGGCGTAGCCCGCGACGGCGTTGACGACCGCGCGATCACACGGCACCACTGGGCGCGCGGGCCGACGCGGCTCGGGCCCACAACGCAGCCGACACACGAGGAGAGGCATGGACTACCGCGACGACGTCTACTTCAACGCCGAGACCGAGCGCGAGCTGCCCTTCACGGCGGGGGAATTCGCCGGCCGCCTGACGCGCGTGCGCAAGGCCATGGCGGCGGCGGGCATCGACTGCCTGTTTCTCACGTCGCCCGAAAGCATGTACTGGATCTCGGGCTACCGCTGCATGTGGTACCAGACCGAGAGCCCGATCGAATGGGCGGCGACGAACGGCATCGCCGTTCATGTCGACCACGACCGCTACATCCACTTCGAGACCGAGCGCGAGGCGGTGCTGACGCGCATCTTCACGGTCGACACGGACACCCGGTACTTCCCCAAGACGAGCTACCGCGAGGGCACGAGCTACATCGCCGAGCAACTCAAGGCCGAGGGCTGGCTGAACGGCAACATCGGCATCGAGACGCACGCCATGCGCCCGAACCGCGCCGTTTCGGACCGCTTTCAGGCGGCCTTCGAGGCGGCCGGCGCCAAGGTCGTCGACGGCAGCATGATCCTGCGCGAGGTGCGTTGGGTGAAGTCGGACGCCGAGATGGCGGTCCTGAAGGAAAGCGCGCGCATCGCGACCATCGGCTTGAAGCGCGCCCGCGAGGTGCTGCGACCAGGGATCATGGAGCTCGAGGTCCAGGGCGAGATCACGCTCGCCATGGCGAAGGCGGGCGGCGAAATGCAGGCGCAGCTCATGCCGGTCATCTCGGGCAGGAAGTCGCTCGCCACACACGCCTACACCACGCGGCGCACGATCAAGGCGGGCGACATTGTCTGCATCGACGTGTGCGGCGTGCACAACCGCTACCACGTCAACGCGGCGCGCACCTTCAGCGTCGGCGAGCCGGCGCACGACGTGAAGGACGTGACCGACCGCGCGGCCGCCGTGATGGACGTGGTGAAATCCTGCCTGCGGCCCAACCTGCCGGTGCGCGAACTCAACGACAAGGTCAAGGCGCACTACGACCGGGAGGACCTCTGGTCGAGCCGTGGCTGGATCGGCGGCTACGAGATGGGCATCGGCTTCCCGAGCGATTGGGTCGGCAACTTCGTCTACGACCCGCTCGCCGCGAAGAACGCGGACCGCCTGTTCGAGCCCAACACCGCGGTCAATCACGAGATCCAGATCTTCATGCCGCGCCACGTGGGCCAGTTCTTCATGATCGAGTCCTTCCTCTTCGAGAAGGACAAGGTCACGCTCGCGACGCCGGAGATCCCCTACACGCTCAACGTGGTCGGGTAGAACGACGCCTGATCGGTCGGAGCCACCCCGGCCCGGCCTCGATGTCTATCCCTACCTGCCCAAAGCCGCAGTGGCGACGACCTCGGCCAGGAGCTACATGAGCCTGCTGTCGGGAGCCGGCGCGTGAGCGACACCCCGCAGGTGTTGCTTGCCCACCATCTCAAGACGCTCAAGCTGCCGACGTTCCTGCGCGAGTACGACAAGCTCGCCCGGGGTTGCGCCACAGACGGCGTCGATCACGTGCGCTATCTGCTGCGCCTCGCCGAGCTCGAGCTGATCGACCGCGAGCGCCGGATGACCTCGGTCTTGCAGAGGCCGTTGATCGTCTCGGCCAAGGCGTTGTCGTAGCTGTCGCCGACGCTGCCGACCGACGGCTCGATGCCGGCCTCGGCGAGACGCTCGGTATACTCGATCGACACGTATTGCACCCCGCGGTCGCGCGAGGCCGACGCGCTGGTGGTCGCGGGCGACGTCTTCTTCCATGTCGGCGTCGAGCAGGGCTGGTGGGAAGGGACCGCAGCCTGCTGCTGATTACTGCGCAGAGCGGGCGACAGGGACTGACGCGGCTGCATCACCTCGTGGGCGATCGGTCATCTGGCGCGAGCGCTGCCGCGACGCCCAGGAGGGAGCGGGCGTTCGTCTCGCGAAGCCACGAGATCGCGGGCGGCGCTTGCCGACCGGGCACGCCTGCCGCGCCCGAGACATGGACTCGCACCATGCAAACACACTCCATCCACGCGGGATGGATGGGCTGGCGGATGGGCCGGTCGCGCGGGTTTGCACGAATATCCAATCAGATCAACGCTTTGGATTGGAAATCTGGCGGAGGGAGCGGGATTCGAACCCGCGACACCTTGCGGTGAACACACTTTCCAGGCGTGCGCCTTAAACCACTCGGCCATCCCTCCGCACCCCCGCGTCGCGGGGCCGCGAACTATAGGGCGGCCGGCGGGGCGATTCCAGGGAACCCTGCCGGTGTCGCGGTCACGCCCGCGCCGCGCGTTACGCCCGTTCGTGCAGCAGGCAGGCGACGGTGTTGACCATGGGCTCGAGCAGCGCCAGGCCGCCAGCAATCGCCACCGATCCTGTGAGCAGGTAGGCGACCGAGAACGCCACTGCGAAGTGCACGGCAGCGAAGGTGACGGTCTTGAGCGGGTCGCGGCGCATGATCGATTCTCAAATAATTATATTACGACTTATTCGCAATATATTATGAGCGAGTCTGACCACGACGTCAAGGCGCGGCAGAGAAGCGCGCGGGTTCGTAGGGCCCGGGAGGGCCGCTCACGCTGGCGGGGCCGGTGGGTCCGCCAGATGGCCGCGCTTGAGGAACAGCCGCGCGCCGGTGGCACTGGTCAGCGCTGGCGCGTGCCCGGGCGGCCGGCGCGACCAGATCATGGGCGTGTAGGTGCCGTCCGCGTCGTGGCAGGTGCCGGACAGCACCAGGAACTCCTCGCCGCCGGGCACCGCGCGCTCGGGCACGAGCGCGCCGGGCGCCAGGTGCAGGATCGCCGCGGTCTCGTCGCCGAACCGGTGCAGCGGCACGACGCCCACGTTGCGGCCGACGTCTTTCGGCCGGGCGCCGACCGTATCGAGGCGCACGAACGTCTGATCCTTGGCGTGCATCCACCACAGCTTGACCAGGATGAGGCAGCCCGGCGCCGAACGGGGCGCGTGGCTCGAACCCACGGGGTTGCGCACGTACCAGCCCGCCGGAAAGTCGCCGTCGTCGTCGGAGAACGTGCCGGCCAGCACCAGGAACTCCTCGCCGCCGCCGTGCTCGTGGGCGGGAAACCCGCTTGCTGCCGCGTAGCGCACGAGGCTGGTGGCGCGCGCCCGCTCGGCCCCGGTGCGGTCGAGCATGCGCCGCTCCACATGGCCGCCCGGCGAAGCGACCCAGGGCAGGGCGGTAGTGTCGATCGCCTCACGCCGGGCGAAATCGTCGCGCAGATGCATCGGGTCGCGGCTCCTGGTGGCGCGTCCAGGATGCCGGTTTGACGCTGGCGCGCGCAACCGCGCTACCCATGACGGCCGCGCGGGGAGACCACGCTTTCGGTAGGCACGGCGCGTGGTTGGGATTAGGCTGCGTCGCGCTGCTGTACGGGCCGATCGTGATGCTGTGCCGATTGCTGGGCTGGATGCTGATCGCCGCGGCGCTCGCCGCCGGCGCGGCCGAACTGGTGCGTTCGATCCTGGCCGGGGCGTGGGAGACCTACACGCTGGGCGAAGCTTGGTCGTGGGTCAGCGCCAACAGCCTGATCGGCTTCGGCAGCCTGATCGAGAACCAAGTTTCACCGGACTTGTGGCTGCGCGTCGGCCTGCCATTGCTCACCACGTCGTTGTGGATCGTCCTCGGCGCGCCCGGCTTGGTGTTGCTGCTGCTGTGCCGGCGTCGCCGCCGCACCTTCGGGCTGCGCCGTTAGGTCAGGTCGAGCGGTCCGCTACCGACCGTCGGACTTGAGCGCCGCCAGGAATGCTTCCTGGGGGATCTCGACGTTGCCGACGGCGCGCATGCGCTTCTTGCCCTTCTTCTGCTTGTCCAGCAGCTTGCGCTTGCGCGTGATGTCGCCGCCGTAGCACTTGGCCAGCACGTCCTTGCGCAGCGCGCTCACCGTCTCGCGCGCGATGATCTTGCCGCCGATCGCCGCCTGGATCGCGATCTTGAACAACTGGCGCGGGATCAGGTCCTTCAGCTTGTTGCACACGGCGCGGCCGCGACTTTCGGCCCGCGCGCGATGGACGATCTGGGCCAGCGCGTCCACCGGTTCGGCGTTGATCAGGATCGACAGCTTCACCACGTCGGATTCTTCGTAGCCGTCCATGTGGTAGTCGAAGCTGGCGTAGCCGCGGCTCACTGATTTCAGCCGGTCGTAGAAGTCGTAGACGATCTCGGCCAGCGGCAGGCGGTAGACGACCATCGACCGTTCGCCGGTGTGGGTCAGGTCGATCTGCACGCCGCGCTTGTCCTGGCACAGCGCCAGCACGCCGCCCAGATGGGCGTCGGGCACCATGATGGTCGCGCGGATCCACGGCTCGTCGATGCGGGCGATGTGGTTGGCGTCGGGCAGGTCGGCCGGGTTGTGGATCTCGCGCAGGGCGCCGTCGCGCGTCGTCACGCGGTAGATGACGCTGGGTGCCGTCGCCACCAGGTCCAGGTCGAACTCGCGCTCCAGCCGCTCCTGCACGATCTCCAGGTGCAGCAGCCCCAGGAAGCCGCAGCGGAAGCCAAGCCCCAGCGCCGCCGAAGACTCGGGCTCGTAGTGGAAGCTCGAATCATTGAGCCGGAGCTTGGCCAGGCTTTCGCGCAGGTCGGCGAAGTCGGCCGAATCCACCGGGTAGAGGCCGCAGAACACCACGGGCTGGCTCGGCTTGAAGCCGGGCAGGGGCTGCGCCGCCGGCCGGCGGTCCTCGGTGATGGTGTCGCCGACCTGGCACTCCGAGATGGTCTTGATGCCGGCGTTGATGAAGCCGACCTCGCCGGGGCCGAGCGTGTCGACCACCACGGCCTTGGGCGTGAACACGCCGACGCGCTCGACCTCGTGGATCGCGCCGGTCGCCATCAGGCGGATGCGCTGGCCCTTGGCGATGCGCCCGTCGAACACGCGCAGCAGTATCACCACGCCCAGGTACGGGTCGTACCAGCTGTCCACCAGCAGCGCGCGCAGCGCGGCCGCCTCCTCGCCCTTGGGTGCCGGCAGCCGGTCGACCACCGCCTGCAGCAGGCCCTCGATGTTCAGCCCGGTCTTGGCCGAGACGAGCACCGCGTCGCCGGCCTCCAGACCAATCACGTCCTCGATCTGGGTCCTGACCCCGGCGACGTCGGCGGCCGGCAGGTCGATCTTGTTGATGACCGGCACGATCTCGTGGTTCGCGTCGATCGCCAGATAGGCGTTGGCCAGGGTCTGGGCCTCGACGCCCTGGGTCGAATCGACCACCAGGATCGAGCCCTCGCAAGCGGCCAGGCTGCGGCTGACCTCGTAGCCGAAGTCGACGTGGCCGGGCGTGTCCATCAGGTTGATCTCGTAGGCCTCGCCGTCGTTCGCCGTGAAGGCCAGCCGCACGGTCTGCGCCTTGATGGTGATGCCGCGCTCGCGCTCGATGTCCATGGAATCGAGCACCTGGCTCCGCATCTCGCGCGCGTCCAGCGCGCCGCAGCGCTCGATCAGGCGGTCGGCCAGCGTCGACTTGCCGTGGTCGATATGGGCGATGATCGCGACGTTACGGATGCGCGAAAGCGGGGTCATGACCGGTTCGGGAGGCTTGGCGCGCGCAACCTAACGACAAATCACCGCGATGTGAACTCCCGTGGGGATCCAACCGCCCGCCTGGGCCGTAATGGGGGCAACGATACGCACCTTGGCCCCCCGAACGACCATGAACCCCGTCACGATCCGCCCCGCCACCCCGGCCGACTACCGGCCTTGCGCGTGCTGCACGAACGCTCGCTGCGCGGGCTCGGGCGCGGCCATCTGAGCCCAGCGGCGATCGAGGGCTCGTGCGCGCCGACTTCGTGGACGAACGCCTGATCGCCGGCGGCACTTGCTTCGTCGGCCTGATGGGCAACCGGCTGGTTGCCTCGGGCGGTTGGAGCATGGACGCGCCGCGCTTCGCGCGCACCATCGGGGCCGTCGCGGTCGACGGCGACCCGGTGCCAACCGTGCGCGCCATGTTCGTCGATCCGGTGTGCGCGGGCCACGGGCTTGGCCGGCGCATGCTCGAGCACGTCGAGGCTTCGATCGCCGCCGCCGGCTGGCGCCGCGCGGTGCTGATCGCTTCAACCATGGGTATTGGCTTCTACGCGCGCCAGGGCTGGCGCCCGCTCGCCGAGATCGCGCTGGATGTCGGCGGCCACGCCATCCCCTCGACCGAGATCGACAAGATCGTGCCCACTGGCGCCCACGCCATGCCGCGCGCGACCAGCACCGGCGCCCGCGCGGCGTAGGCCCTACGACCTGAGCGTCGCGCCGGTGGCCTTGGCGACGGCGGCGACGATCCTGGCTCCGGCGGCTTCGATTTCAGCGTCCGTGAGCGTCGCCGCGCGCGGCTGCAACGTGACCGCGACGGCGACCGAGACCTTGCCGTCCGGCAGGCCCTTGCCGCGATAGACGTCGAACACAGTGGCGTGGGTGATGAGCTGGCGGTCGGCCCCGCGCGCCGCCCGGAGGATCGCCTCGGCCGCGACGGCAGCGTCGACCACGAAGGCGAAATCGCGCACCACGGGCAGGAACGGCGGCGCGTCCAGCGGTCCGCGCACCCTGCTCGCCCGCGCCTTGGGCTCGGGCAGGCGGTCGAGATGCACCTCGCAGCCGACCAGCGGCCCCGGCACGTCCAGGGCGGCCAGCACGCGTGGGTTGAGCTCGCCGAACGTGGCGACGGTCGTGGGGCCAAGGCGCAGCGTGCCGGAGCGGCCAGGGTGATACCAGGCAGGTCCGCCCTGGCCGGTCTGCACGGCGGCCAGGGCGACGCCGCACGTGGCCAGCACGGCCAGCGCGTCGGCCTTGGCGTCCAGGGCGTCCACGGCGCGCGGCGCCGCCGACCAGTGACGCGGCCCGGTCTGCCCGGCGCGCGCGGCGCCGGCCACCAAGCCCTGGCCCTTCGGTGTGGCGTCGCCGTAGGTCGGGCCGACCTCGAACAGGCCGGCGTCGGCGGTACCTCGGTCGCGGTTGCGCCCCAGCGCGGCGATCAGGTTCGGCAGGGTCGAGGGGCGCATCCAATCGAGCTCGGCGTTGATAGGGTTGGCCAGCCGCAATTCGGGATTCGCGCGGTTGTCGCCGCTGAACAGCGCGGCGTGGGCGGCCGGGACGAACGACCAAGTCACCGCCTCGGACAGCCCGCGCGCGGCCAGCGTGCACCGCGCCAGGCGGGCGCGGGCCTGGCTGGTGGTCAGGACCGGGCGCGTGAGCGCGCTAGCGCGTGGCAGCGAAACCGGCGGGATCGCGTCGAAGCCGCCCAGCCGCAGCACCTCCTCGACCATGTCGGCCTCGATCTGCAGGTCGTGGCGCCAGGTCGGCACGGTGACGCGCCAGGCTTCGCCCTGGTCCGCGACCTGACATCCCAGCGCCTCGAGCCACCGGCGCGCCTCGGGGCGGGCGACGTCCAGGCCGCCCAGCGCCTTGAACCGCGGAAGACGCACGTCGAGCGCGCGGGCCGCGACGGTCGGGTCGCCGGCGATCACCAGTTCGCTCGGCTCGCCGCCGCACAACTCCAGGATCAGGCGCGTCGTGATCTCCATGCCCGGCACGGCGAACGCCGGGTCGACGCCGCGCTCGAAGCGGTGGCGCGCGTCGCTCTCGATCGCCAGGCGGCGCCCGGTGGCGGCGGTGCGCACCGCGTCGAACAGGGCGATCTCGATGAAGACGGCGGTGGTCGCCTCGTCGCAGCCCGAGCTCTCGCCGCCGATGATACCGCCGAAGCCGAGCGGGCCCGCGTCGTCGGCGATCATGGTCGTGGTTTCGTCCGCCGGATAGGTCTTGCCGTTCAGCGCGAGGAAGCTCTCGCCGGCGCGGCCCAGGCGCACCTGGATGCCGCCCTTGAGCTTGTTGGCGTCGAACATGTGGACCGGACGGCAAAGATCCACGGTCATCCAGTTGGTGATGTCGACCAGCGTCGAGATCGGGCGCAGGCCGACGGCGACCAGCTTGTCGGCCAGCCAGCGCGGACTCGGGCCGTTCCTCACGCCGCGCACCAGCCGGCCGACATAGAGCGGGCAGGTGGCCGCGGCATCCGGCTGGATGGTCACGCCGATCGGGCTCGTGAAGCGGCCGGGCACCGGCGTCGTGTCCAGGGCCACGAGCGTACCCAGCCCCGAGGCCGCCAGGTCGCGCGCCAAGCCGCGCACGCCCAAGCAATCGCCCCGGTCGGCCGTGACCTTGACGTCGAGCAGCGGGTCGTCGAGCCCCATGACGCGCGCGAAGGGCTCGCCCACGGGGGCGTCCGCCGCCAGCTCGATGATGCCGTCGTGGTCCTGGCCGAGCCCCATCTCGCGTTCCGAGCACAGCATGCCGTTGCTTTCGACGCCGCGGATCGCACTCTTCTTAAGCTTGACGCCGGTGCCGGGGATGACCGTCCCCACGGGCGCGAACACGCCCTTCATGCCGGTGCGCGCGTTGGGCGCGCCGCACACCACCTCAACCTCGCCGGCGCCGGTCTGCACCCGGCAGACGCGCAGGCGGTCGGCGTTGGGGTGCGGCTTCGCCTCGATCACGTAGGCGACGGTGAAGGGCGCCAGCGCGGCCGCGCGGTCGACGATGCCCTCGACCTCGTGGCCGAGCGCCACGAGCCGCGCGGCGATGACCTCCAACCCGGCGTCGGTCGCCAGGTGCTGGCGCAGCCAGTCGAGCGTCAGCTTCATCGCGCCAGCCCCCCGAACAGGGTCGGCACGTCCAGCGCGCCGAAGCCGTAGTGGTCGATCCAGCGCAGATCCGCGTCGAAGAAGCTGCGAAGATCCGGGATGCCGTACTTCAGCATGGCGATGCGGTCGATTCCCATGCCGAAGGCGAAGCCCTGCCAGCGTTCGGGGTCGATGCCACCGTTGCGCAGCACCTTCGGGTGCACCATGCCGCAGCCCAGGATCTCGAGCCAGTCGTCGCCGGCGCCGATCTTCAACTGGCCGCCCGAGCGCGAGCAGCCGATGTCGACCTCGGCCGAGGGCGAGGTGAACGGGAAGTAGCTGGGGCGGAAGCGCATGGGCAGGTCGGCGACCTCGAAGAAAGCCTCGCAGAAATCGCGCAGGCAGCCCTTCAGGTGCCCCATGTGGATGTCCTCGCCGATCACCAGCCCTTCGACCTGGTGAAACATGGGCGTGTGCGTCATGTCCGAGTCGCAGCGGTAGGTGCGCCCCGGCGCGATCACGCGCAGCGGCGGCCGGTGGCTCAGCATGTGGCGGATCTGCACGGGCGAGGTGTGCGTGCGCAGCACCAGGCGCGAGCCGTCGGCGCGCGGCTCGAAATAGAACGTGTCGTGCTCCTGGCGCGCCGGGTGCTCGGGCGGGATATTCAGCGCCTCGAAGTTATGGAAGTCGTCCTCGATGTCCGGGCCCTCGGCGATGGCGAAGCCCATCTCGGCGAACACGGCGATCAGTTCGTCGGTGACCTGGCTGACCGGGTGCACGCGGCCCTCGCGCTCGGGCCGCGCGGGCAGGGTGACGTCGAGCCGCTCCGAGGAGAGCCGCGCGTCGATCGACGCGGCCTCCAGCGCGGCCTGACGCGCCGCGATCGCCTCGGCGATGGCGTCCTTCAGTGCGTTCAGCCGCTGGCCCTGCTCGCGCCGCGCCTCGAGCGCCAGCGTGCCCAAGCCCTTCATCATCTCGGTGATGGCACCCTTGCGCCCCAGCGCCGCCACGCGCACCTGGTCCAGCGCGGCCAGGTCGGCGGCCCCGGCGATGGCGCCCAGCGTGCGCTCCTTCAAGGCGTCCAGGGTCTCGGTCATGGCGTCAACACGGCTCCCAGAAAAGCGAAAGGCCCCTCGCGGGGCCTTCGTCTCGATGGTTGGTGCCCGGCACCTCAACCGGCCGAGCCAAGCGCCCCGCGCGCCTGGTCGACCAGGCTCTTAAACGCCTCGGGTTCCAGCGCGGCGATGTCCGCCAGCATCTTGCGGTCCACCGCGATGCCCGAGCGGCGGATTCCGCACATCAACTCGGAATAGGTCAAGCCGTGGGCGCGCGCGCCGGCGTTGATGCGCTGGATCCAGAGGCCCCGAAACTCGCGCTTCTTCACGCGCCGGTCGCGATAGGCGTACTGCAGCCCGTGCTCGACGCGCTCAAGTGCTACGCGATAGACCTTGCTGGCCCGGCCGCGATAGCCCTTGGCGAGCTTCAGAACCTTCTTGTGGCGGGCGTGCGTCGTGACGCCACGCTTGACGCGAGCCATGGCTCAGCCCTCAGCCGTAGGGAATGAAGCGGCGGACGCGGCCCTCGTCGGCCTTGTCCAGCAGCGTCGTGCCGCGCGCCGAACGGATCATCCGGGGCGCTCGGTTGCGCATATTGTGGCGCTTGCCGGCGTGGTTGCGCTTGATCTTGCCGGTGCCGGTCAGCGAAAACCGCTTCTTGGCGCCGCTCTTGGACTTGAGCTTGGACATGACGACAGGGCGTTTCCTGACACGGAAAGCGGGGGTTATAACCGTCGATGGGGCCGATTGCAAGCGCGCGGCCCCGTCTTGATTCGGGGCCTCCTGGTCGGATTTCCTTCGAAAAGTAGGCGGGGAGGGGTGGTTTGGACCAGAGCCTGAGGGGCTTCCTGGGCGTGCTCGAGGCCATGGGCGAACTCGGGCGCGTGACGCGCGCCGTCGATGCCCGCTATGAGCTCGGCGCGGTGCTCAAGCTCAGGGATCGGGGCCCAGCACAGCTCTTCGAACGCGTTTCGGGCCATGCCATGCCGGTCGTCGGCAACGTCTTCAACGCCCGCGCGCGCTTCGCGCGCGCGCTCGGGTGCCCCGTCGCGGCGCTCGACGCGGCGTGCCTCGCCGCCCTGCAACGCCCGATCCCGCCCCGCATCGTCGCGAGCGCTCCGGTCCAGGAGGTCGTGCAGCGGGATGGGATCGACATCGGGCGCCTTCTGCCGGTGCCCCATTGGTTCGAGCGCGAGGCGGCGCCCTACATCACCGCCGGCGTCATCATCGCCAAGAACCCCGAAACGGGCCGGCGCAACGTTTCGATCGCCAGGCTCCGGCTCGAAGGGGGCGCGCGGCTCATGGCCGGCATAGCCGCCAACCACCATCTGTCGATCCTGGGCCGGAAGGCGAAGGCGCTCGGGCGGCCCCTGGAGATCGCGGTCGCCATCGGCAACCACGCCGCCGTGCTGCTCGCCTCGCAAATGTATGTCGCGCTCGGCGATGACGAATTAGACATCGCGGGCGGGCTCCTGCGCGAGCCGGTCGCGCTCGCCCGCTGCCTCGCGGTCGATCTGGAGGTGCCGGCGCACGCCGAGATCGCGCTGGAGGGCGTCCTGAACCCGGATCAGCCGATCGAGGAGGGCCCGGTCTCGGAGTTTCCCGGTTTCTACGTCCGCTACGGGCCGGGCGTCGCGGTCGACATCCGCTGCCTCACGCACAGAAAGGACGCGATCTACCAGGCGGTGCTGCCCGGGCTCGGCGCCGAGCACGCGCTCCTCGGCGCGGTCGCGATCGGGGCCACGTTGACGCGCGACCTCCAACGCGTCATCCCCGCCGTTGTCGGCGTGTTCGTGACCGAGGGCGGCATGGGCCGGCTTCACGCGGTGATCGTGATGGCGCGGCCCAGGCTTGGCGAAAGCAAAGCGCGCCGCCATCCTCGCCATGGGCCAGGTCAACCTCCTGAAGCTCGTCATCGTGGTCGACGAGGACATCGACCCCGAGGACCCGCGCCAGGTCGAATGGTCGCTCGCCGCGCGCTTCCGGGGGCACGAGGACCTGATCGTGCTGCCTGGCATGAAGGCCGACAGGTGCGACCCGCTGCACGAGGATCTGGTCGTGACCAAGATCGCCATGATCGCGACGACGCGCCCCGGCGACGGCGCGCCCGACAGCCGGTCGGAATTCGCCCGGCCGCCTGCCGATGTCCTGGAGCGCGTGAAGCTCCAGCTCGACGACGACTGAAAGGGTGAAGCGTGACGATCACGATTGAGGGGCGGCGCGACCTGACGCTCGAGGCCTATGCCCGCGCCGCGTGGCGGGGCGAAAAGGTCGCGCTCGGCGACATGGCGATGACCGCGATCGAGCGCGCGCGCGAGGGCTTCCTCCGCTATCTCGCCAACAGCCCCGAGGGCGGCGTCTACGGCGTGAACACCGGTTGGGGCTTCAACGCGAAGCGCCGCATCCGGCCAGACGAGCAGAAGGCCTTCGACAACCGCCCGCTCGCCATCGGCGCGGCCTCCTTCGGCGATCCGCTCCCCAACCGCGTCGTGCGCGGCATCCTGTTCGCCCGCCTCGCGAACTTCGTCGACGGCCATAGCGCGACGAGCCCCCGCGTCGTCGTCGCCGTCATCGACATGCTGAACGGCACGCGCCCCGTGCCCGAGGTGCCGGGCGAGGGCAACGGCAGCGCGGGCGAGATCCTCGCGCTCTATCACCTGTTCGCGCCGCTCTCGGCCGCCTTCGACTTCGAGGTCAAGGAGAAGGGCGGGCTGGTCAACGGCGCGCCGTGCGCCGCCGCGCTGCTGGCGGACGGCGCGCTCGCAGCCCGTCGTCGGCTCGACCTAGCCTTCGAGGTCTTCGCGCTCTCCTTCGAGGCCTTGCGCGCGCCGAGGACTTCGCTCGATCCTGCCTTGGCCGCGCTCTGGAATGACGGGGACGCCGGCGCCGCGCTCGACCGGCTGGGGCGGCTCCTCGCGGGTGGGGAGGCGCCGCGCCGCGCCTATCAGGCCCCGGTCAGCTTCCGCATCCTGCCGCGCGTGCTGGGCCGCGCGCTCCGCTCGGCGCGCGTCGCGGCCGAGACGGCCGATGCGATCCTTCCCGCCGTCACCGACAACCCGGTCTACATCCCGCCCGATGTGGACCATCCCGACGGGCGCTCGTTCTCGACCGGGGGCTATCACGACAGCCACGCCGTGCCGGCGCTGGACGCGCTCGCGGCCGACGGCGCCGACCTCTGCCTGATCGCCGAGCGCCACGCGACGAAGCTCTTGGACGGCGCCGTCTCGGGCCTGCCCGACAAGCTGCTCCTCAATCCGGCCGCGACTGCGGGCGGCGCCGGGTCGGTGGCCTATTTGCCGATGGCCTCGGTCGGCGTGCTGGAGACCGCGCGGGCCGCCGCATTGACGACGCTGCTGCCGGGCGCGGAGGGCGGCGGCTTCGGCCAGGACGACGTCGTCTCCCCCGTCTTCCCCGCTTGGCGCAAGCAGGAGGCCGTGGGCCGCGCGCTCGAACGCGCGCTCGCGATCACGGCCGTCATCGCCTCCCAGGCCTTCCACGTCACGAGCCGGGGCGCGCCGCCGGCCTTGGCCGCCCGTCTGGCGCGCATCCGCGCCCTCGCCCCGCCTGTCGACGAAGCCAACCCGCCCGCCCCCGGCGCCCTCGCCGCCGCGCTCAGCGAAAACTTCCGGCGCGAAGTCTACGAGGGAACCGAAGGGTAGCCGACGATCCACGGCGCGCCTGATCCCCCTCTCCCCTGGTGGGAGGGTGAGGGGGGAACGCCGACGCTTGAAGGGATTCCGTGATGCAACCGCCGCGCTTACCTCGGCGCCAGCACCATGACCATCTGGCGCCCTTCCATCTTGGGCTCCTGCTCGACCTTGGTCTGCTCCGCCAGCTCGGCGCGCACGCGGTCGAGCACCTTGAGCCCGAGCTCCTGGTGGGCGAGTTCGCGGCCGCGGAAGCGCAGCGTGACCTTGACCCTGTCGCCTTCCTCGATGAAGCGCTTCACCGCGCGCATCTTGACGTCGTAGTCGTGGTCGTCGATCGCCGGGCGCAGCTTGATCTCCTTGACGTCGATGGTCTTTTGGCGCTTGCGCGCCTGGGCCGCCTTCTTCTGCGCCTCGTACTTAAACTTGCCGTAGTCGAGCAGCTTGCAGACGGGCGGGTCCGCGTTGGGCGAGATCTCGACCAGATCCAACCCGACGTCCAGGGCCATGTTGAGGGCTTGGTTGCGGCTGACGACGCCGACCTGCTCGCCGCGATGATCGATCAAGCGCACGTTGTACGCGTTGATCTGTTCGTTGACCCGTGGTCCGTCGCGGGACGGAGCGGATCCGGTCTGTAACCGAGCTATGAACGATCCTCCATTGCCAACGTCCCGGGCCGCGCCCTGGGATACCATGTCGCACCTTAGGGAAGCGCCAGCCGATCAGGCCGGCGGGCGCGCCTCCAGGACGAGTCTAGCCACGGCCTGATCAAGCGCAAGGACTTCATGCCGGTCCTCGGCGCCCAGCCGACGCAGCGCGACCGTACGGCCCTCTGCCTCGCGCCGCCCCACGGCCAGCAGCAGCGGCACCTTGGCCAGGGTGTGCTCGCGCACCTTGTAGCCGATCTTGTCCGACCCGGCGTCGAGCACGACGCGCAGGCCGGCATCCGCCAGCGCCTTCTGCACCTCGGCGGCGTAGGCATCGCTGTCGTTGGTGATGGTCGCGACCACGCCCTGCACCGGCGCCAGCCACAGCGGCAGCCGGCCGGCGTAGTTCTCGATCAGGATGCCGACGAAGCGCTCGAGCGAACCCAGGATCGCCCTGTGCAGCATGACCGGGCGGTGCTCCTTGCCGTCCTCGCCGATGTAGGCGGCATCCAGCCGTTCGGGCAGCACGAAGTCGAACTGCAGCGTGCCGCACTGCCAGGTGCGCCCGATCGCGTCCTTCAGGTGAAACTCCAGCTTGGGCCCGTAGAAGGCACCCTCGCCGGGGTTCAGCGTGTAGGGCATGCCGGCGGCCTCGACCGCTGCCGCCAGCTTGGTCTCAGCCTTGTCCCACACCGCGTCCTCGCCGGCCCTGACCTTGGGCCGGTCGGCCAGCTTGACGATGATCTCGTCAAAGCCGAAGTCGGCGTAGATCTGGCGCAGCAGCCGGCAGAACCGGATCGCCTCGTCGGTGATCTGGTCCTCGGTGCAGAAGATGTGGGCGTCGTCCTGGACGAAGGCGCGCACCCGCATGATGCCGTGCAGCGCGCCCGACGGCTCGTTGCGGTGGCAGGCGCCGAACTCGGCCATGCGGATCGGCAGGTCGCGATAGCTCTTGATGCCCTGGCGGAAGATCTGCACGTGGCACGGGCAGTTCATCGGCTTCAGCGCCAGCGTGCGCTCCTCCGCCGCCGTGGTGAACATGTGCTCGCGGAACTTCTCCCAGTGGCCCGAGGCCTCCCACAGCGAGCGGTCGACGACGATCGGCGTGTTGACCTCGACATAGCCGTCCTGGGCGACGCGCCGGCGCACGTGCTCGACGCAGGCGCGGTAAAGCGTCCAGCCCTTCGGGTGCCAGAAGACCGCGCCGACCGCCTCCTCCTGGATGTGGAAGAGGTCCATCTCGCGGCCGAGCTTGCGGTGGTCGCGCCGCTCGGCCTCCTCCAGGCGGTGCAGGTACTCGTTGAGTTCCTTCTCGGTGCGCCAAGCCGTGCCGTAGACCCGCTGCAGCATCGGGTTGCGCGAATCGCCGCGCCAGTAGGCGCCGGCCACCTTCATCAGCTTGAACGCCACCGGCAGCTTGCCGGTGGTCGACAGGTGCGGGCCGCGGCACAGGTCGACGAACTTGCCCTGGCTGTAGATGCGGATCTCCTCGCCCGCCGGCAGGTCGCGGATGATCTCGGCCTTGTAGCACTCGCCGATGCCCTCGAAGTAGGCAATCGCCTTGTCGCGCGGCCAGACGTCGCGCTCGACCGGCTCGTCGCGCGCGACGATCGCGCGCATGCGTTCCTCCAGCGCCGCCAAGTCGTCGGGCGTGAACGGGCGCTCGCGCGCGAAGTCGTAGTAGAAGCCGTCCTCAATGACCGGGCCGATGGTGACCTGCACGTCGGGGTAGAGCTCCTTCGCCGCCTCGGCCAGCACGTGCGCGGCGTCGTGGCGGATCAGGTCCAGCGCGTCCTTTTCGTCCTTCAGGGTGACGATGGCGACGCGCGCATCCCGCTCGATCGGCCGGCCCAGGTCGCGCAGTTCGCCGTCCACGCGCACCGCCAGCGCCGCCTTGGCGAGGCCCGGCCCGATGGCGGCCGCGATCGCGGCGCCCGTGGTCGCGCCCTCGAACGTCTGCACGCTGCCGTCGGGCAGGGTGATGGCGATCGGTCGCGGCGCGGCGGCGGGCATGGTCGGTCCTTTCCGGGTCCTTCTGGCGTCGGCGTGGTTAAGGAATTGTCAAGGGCCGGGAACCTCGGCGCGAACGAGCCCGCTGTCAAGCCCGGCGGCCACGACGCGCTCGACCGTCAGGTCGGTCAGACTGGCCTCGCGCAGCACGCGCACATGGGCACCGCGCGGGGCGGTGAGCGCCGGGTCCGACGCGGCCGAGAACAGCACCAGCGACGGGCAGCCGACGGCCGCGGCCAGGTGCATGGGGCCGCTGTCGTTGCCGATCGCCAGCGCTGCGCCGCGCGCGAGCGTGGCCAGGTCCAGCAGGCTGGTGCGGCCGGCCAGGTCGAGCGCCGCTGGGCACGCCGCGCGCACGGCTGCGATCACGTCCGCCTCGGCGGCGGTGCCCACCAGCACCGGTTGCACGCCCCGCGCCGCGAGGGACCGCGCCAGCGCCCCGAAGTGCGCGGCGGGCCAACGTTTGACCGGGCGGGTCGCCGCGCCGCCGGCGACCAGGATCGCGAACAGCGGGCGCGGGCCCAGGTGGCCGATCGGCGCCGTGGCCCAGCCGAGCTCGGGCGGCGGCACGTCCGCGATGCCGGCGATGGCGAGCTGGGCGTGCTGGCGGTCCAGCGTGTGCAGGCGATCGCGGCCGGGATCGTCGTGGGGCAGTGAACAGCCGCGCGCGATGCCCGACCAGGCGGGCCGTCCCATCAGCCGGAAGTAGAAGGACGAGCGGTCCGAGGTCTGCAGGTCGTAGACCCGCTCAAAGCCGCCGGCGCGCAGGCGGCGCCCCAGCGCCAGCACGCTCCACGGCCGGGCCCAGCCTGGGCGGTCGTCGACCCACATGGCGTCGGCGTATGGGCTGGCCGCCAGGAACCCGGCGTAGGGCGCCGTGGTCAGCACCGTGACATGGGCGCCAGCGTGGTGCCGGCGGATCGCCGCCATGGGCCCCAGCGCCAGCACCACGTCGCCGAATGCGCCCAGCTTGATGACCAGGATGCGGCGGAGGTCGGCGGCCATCAGGGGCGGGCGCGGTCCAGGAGCTCGCGGTAGACGTCCAGCGTGCGCGCCGTCATCATCTCCTTGGTGTAGCGCGCCAGCACGCGCGCGCGGCCGCGCTCGGCCAGGCCGGCCCGCGCCGGCGCGTCGAGCGCCAGGGCCTCGGCCAGCGCGCGCGCCAGCGCCGCCGCGTCGCCCTTGGGCACCAGCCAGCCGGTCTCACCGTGGGCGACCGTTTCGCTCGAACCGCCGTGGTCCGAGGCGACCAGCGGCCGGCCCATGGCCTGGGCCTCGACCGCGACGCGGCCGAACGCCTCGGGATCGGTCGAAGCCGAGACGACGACGTCGGCCAGCATGTAGGCGGCCGGCATGTCGGCGACGTGATCGATCAGGCGCACCCGTCTGCCCAGCCCCGCCTCGGCCACGCGGCGCTCCAGCTCGCGACGGTAGCCGCCGTGCCGGCCCTCCAACCCGACCAGCACCAGCAGCGCGTCGCTCCGCTCCAGCCGGCCCATGGCCTCGATCAGCACCGCGTGCCCTTTCCAGCGCGCCAGCCGCGCCGGCATCATCACGACGGGTGCGCCGTCGGGCAGCGTCCAGCGATGCGCCAGCGCGATCAGGCGTTCGGGCGACACGCCCGCCGGATCGAACGCCGCGGTGTCGATGCCGCGCGGGATCACGCGCAGGCGCGCCTCGTCGATGCGGTAGAGCGCGCGGATGTGTTCGGCGACGAACGCCGAGATGGCGATTACCCGGTCGCCCCGGGCCATGATGGCGTTGTAGGCGCGCTTGATCGGCGTGCGGAAGTTGTAGACGCCGTGGAACGTAGTGACGAACGGCCGGCCGGTGCGCCGCGCGGCGGCTCGCGCCGACCAGGCGGGCGCGCGCGAGCGCGCGTGCACCAGCGCCACATCCTCGGCCTCGATCAGGCGGGCGAGCCGGCCGACGTTCGCCCGGATCGTCCAGGGGTTGCGCCGCGCGAGCGGCAGGACGACGTGGCGGGCGCCGGCGCGTTCCAGCTCGTGCACCATGTGTCCGCCGGCCGAGGTGACCAGGGCGCGGTATCCGGCGTTCCCGAGCGCCTGCGCCACATCCACCGTGCCGCGTTCGACGCCGCCCATCTCGAGCGCCGGCACCACCTGGAGGACCGTCGGCCCGCTGGCTTGGGGGCGTGGGGTGCGGATGCTACGGTCGGGCGCGACGATCACGGCCGCAGCATAGCATGACCCTGGCACCCGCGTTCCTCGACCGCCCCGACGGCCAGCGCGTCGCCTATCACCGGCTGGCGGGGCGGGGGCCCGGCGTCGTGTTCCTCGGCGGCTTCATGTCGGACATGACCGGCACCAAGGCCCTGGCGCTCGAGGAACACTGCCGCACAGCGGGCCGCGCCTTCGTGCGCTTCGATTACCTGGGCCACGGCGCGTCCTCGGGACGGTTCGAGGACGGCACCATCGGCCGCTGGGCGGATGACGCGCTGGCCGTGCTCGACGCGCTCACCGAAGGACCCCTGGTGCTGGTAGGCTCCAGCATGGGCGGCTGGATCATGCTGCTGGCGGCGCGGGCGCGGCCCGACCGCGTCGCCGGCCTGGCCGGCATCGCCGCCGCGCCCGACTTCACCGAGGACCTGCTGTGGGGCGCGTGGGACGAACCGACGCGCGCGCGCCTGCTGCGCGATGGCCACATCAGGGTGCCAAGCCTCTACGGCGCGGCGCCCTACACGATCACCCGCGAATTGGTCGAGGAGGGGCGCGCCCATCGCCTGCTGGGGGCGCCCATTCCGATCCGCTGCCCCGTGCGACTGCTGCAAGGCATGGTGGACCTGGACGTGCCGTGGGCCACGGCGCTCCGCCTGGCCGAACGGCTCGAGTCGAAGGACGTGACCGTCACGCTTATCAAGGACGGCGACCACCGCCTGTCGCGGGAGCAGGACCTGACGCGGCTGATGGCGATGGTCGATGGGCTGGTCTCATAGGGCCGCGAGTGCGCGCAACCCCTCCCGATACGTCGGGTAGCGCAATCTCACACCCAGCTCGGACTTGATGCGGTTGTTCCACACGCGCTTGTTGTCGTCGTAGAAGCTGAGCGCCATGGGCGAGAGCGTTTGCTTCGCCTCGTCCCACGGCACGACCGGCGGCGGGGCGACGCCCAGGAGTTCGCACGCGTACTCGACCACCGCGCGCGGCTCGGCCGGCTCGTCGTCGGCCAGGTTGTAGGCGCGCCCGCCGTGGGGCCGCGCGATCGAGGCCGCGAGCGTCGCCGCGATGTCGTCCACGTGGATGCGCGAGAACATGTGCCCCGGCTTGGCGATGCGCCGTGCCGTGCCGGCGCGCACCTGATCGAGCAAGCTGCGCCCGGGGCCGTAGATGCCGGCCAGGCGGAAGATGTGCACGGGCATGCCGTGGCCGTCCCAGAAGTTGAGCCACAGCCCTTCGGCCGCGACGCGCCGCGCGCCGCGCGGCCCCGCGGGCGTCAGCAGTGTCTCCTCGTCGACCCAGGCCCCGCCGTGGTCGCCGTAGACGCCCGTCGTCGACAGATAGCCGATCCAGGCGAGCCGCTCGTGGTGCGCGATCTCGTGGGCGAAGGCGTCGATGACGGGATCGCCCGCCTCGTCCGGCGGCACCGAGACGAGCAGATGACTTGCCTCGGCCAGCACGCTGCGCACGCCGCCGGTCGCCGTGCGCTCGCGGAACACCCAGGCGTCGATGCCCTCGGCGCCAAGCGCGGCGCAGGCATCGCCCGAGCGGCACGTCCCCGCGATGCGCCAGCCCAGCGGGCGCAGCCGCCGCGTCAGCGCGAGCGCGCTGTAGCCGAGGCCGAAGCAGAACAGGGTGCCGGGCGGCGCCGCCACGGTCGGTTCGGTCATGACCCGCACATCCTTGCCGGACCCTACTGGTACCGCCATGATCGCCGCAACGATAGGCCATGACCGAGACCGCCCGCGCCCACCTCGCCAGCCCGGTGCCGACGGCGCGCTCGTCGGACACGGCCGGCGCCGTCCTCGCCGCCCTGCGCGGCGCCGCCTTCGCATGCGGCGAGCTGGTGTGCGTGCTCGACGATGCCGGGCGGCGCGCCGGAGTCGTGCCGATCGGCGCGCTGCTGGCCGCCCCGGCCGATGCGCCCATGGCCAGCCTCGCGCGCGCCGACCTAGCGGCGGTCGCGCCCGACACCGACCAGGAGCACGTGGCGGCGACCGCGCGCGCCAACGGCGTCGCCGCGGTGCCGGTGATCGACGGCGAGCGGCGCCTGCTCGGCGTAGTGCCCGCGATGGCGATCGTAGACGTGCTGCGGCGCGAGCACGTGGAGGACCTGCACCGCCTGGCTGGCATCAGCGACGGCGACGGCAACGCGCGCCGTGCGATCGAGGACAGCCCCTGGCGCCGCGCCCGGCGCCGCCTGCCGTGGCTGCTGGTCGGGCTCGGCGGCAGCGCGCTGGCGACCGGCGTGGTCGCCCGCTTCGAGCCGGCGCTCGAGCGCAGCGTCGCGCTCGCCTTCTTCATGCCGGCCATCGTCTACCTGGCCGACGCCATCGGCACCCAGACCGAGGCGGCGGCGGTACGCGGGCTCAGCCTAGTGCACCAGCCGCTCAAGCGGCTGCTGGCGGGCGAAGTGGCGACCGGCCTGATCATCGGCTTGGTGCTGGCGCTCATCGCCCTGCCGCTCGCCTAGCTCGGGTTCGGCGACCTTCGCTTGGCCATCGCGGTGGCGCTGGCGATCGTCGTGGCGGGTTCGGTGGCCGTCGGCGTCGGCCTGCTGTTCCCTTGGCTCCTGTCCCGCTTCGGGTTCGATCCGGCCTACGGCAGCGGTCCCGTGGCCACGATCATCCAGGACGTGCTCAGCCTGCTCGCCTACTTCGGCATCGCGCTCTGGCTGGTCGGGATGTGATCCCACTCGGCGCGCGCCTCCGCGTCCGACTCAGTCGATGCGTGGGCGGGCGCTAGGTGCCAGGCGCGTTCGGGCGCCAGACGGGCCAAGGCCCACACGGCCATGGCGCGCACCAGCGGCGAGGGATCGTCGAGGCGTGCCTCGGCCACGCTTGCCAGCCCGGCGTCGGCGCTGTTGCCGATGGCGATCAGCACGTTGCGCATGAAGCGATCGCGTCCCGTGCGCTTCGCCGGCGAACCGGCGAAGCGGGCACGGAAGGCGGCGTCGTCCAGCGCGGCCAGGTCCGCCAGCTCGGTCGATCCGGGACGCGGCCGGAACGCCGGTTCGCTGGTGGGCGTGGCGTACTTGTTCCACGGGCAGACTGCGAGGCAATCGTCGCAGCCGTAGACCCGGTTGCCCATCAGGGGGCGCAGCGCGCGGTCGATCGTCCCCTTGTGCTCGATGGTCAGGTAGGAGACGCAGCGCCGCGCGTCGATGCGTCGTTCGTCCAGGAACGCGCCGGTCGGGCAGGCGTCCAGGCACGCCCGGCACGTGCCGCAATGATCGGCCTCGGGTGCGTCGGGCTCCAGCTCCAGGCTGGTGAACAGGGCGCCCAGGAACAGCCACGAGCCGAACCGGCGCGAGACCAAGTTGGTGTGCTTGCCTTGCCAGCCGAGGCCGGCGGCCTCGGCCAGCGGCTTCTCCATGACCGGGGCGGTGTCGACGAAGACCTTGACCGCGCCGCCGGACGCGGCCAGCCAGCGGGCCAGGGTCTTCAGGCGCCCCTTGAGCACGTCGTGGTAATCGCGCCCCTGGGCGTAGACCGATACGGCGCCCTGGCGCGGCCGCCTCGTCGCGGCCAACGGGTCCTCGGCCGGGCCATAGTTGGCGCCGACCATGACGACCGAGCGTGCGTCCGGCCACAGAACCCGTGGGTCGGCGCGCTCGCCCGCCCGCCGCGCCAGCCAGTCCATGGTGCCGTGCAGGCCCTGGTCCAGGAACGCCGCCAGGTCCGCGCCGGCCCGTTCTGGCAGCGCCGCGCGCGCGAAACCGACCGTATCGAAGCCCAGCGCGGTCGCCCGCTCGCGGATCGCGGCCTTGGACCTGGGCTCAGAAATCGAGGTCGCCATAGTGGGCGGCGGGCGGGATGCCCACGACGCGGTCCTCCAGCACGGCGCAGAACGACGGGCGCGACTTGACCCGGGCGTACCAATCGCGCGCGCCGTCGTGGCGCGCCCAGGGTATGTCGCCAAGGTAATCGAGCACGGAGAGCTGCGCCGCCGCGGCGATGTCGGCCAGGCTGAACGACGGCCCGGCCAGCCAGGCCCGGCGCTCGTTGAGCCAGCCGATATAGTCCAGGTGGACATGCAGGTTCGCCAGGCCGGCGCGGATCGCCGCGCTGCTCGGCTGGCCGCCGCCGTTGAAGCGACGCATGACCTTCTCGCCCAGGATATTGCCGGTGACCTCGTGGGCGAACGTGTAGCGGAACCAGCCGACCAGCCGCCGGGTCTCGGCCCGCTCGCCGGGTGTCGCGCCGATCAACGGCGGCAGGGGCGCCACCTCGTCGATGTACTCGAGCAGGGCCGCCGCGCCCGCGACGACGCTGCCGTCCTCCTCGGTCAGCACCGGGACCTCGCCCGCCGGGTTGAGCGCCAGGAAGGCCTCGCGCCGCTCCCAGAACGGTTCGACGACGGTCTCGAAGGGCACGCCCTTCTCGCGCAATGCAAGGCGCGCCATGCGGCTTTCGGCCGACAGCGGAGAGTGATGAAGCGTGCGCATTGTCAGGGCGACTGTAGCCAGTGGTTCATGGGCCACGTCAAGTCGATCGCCGCGACGCTCAACAGGGCCAAAACGAATATATCACTTGGAGGATGTTCTACAAGTCATTGATTTTGTGACTAAAACACCAGAACGGCCCATCGGGCCCGCCGTGGGATACCAACGAAACAGTAGGGATTTCCTGTCAGGAGCCATGGTGTGGCGGAGCGTACGCCGCCCTAGGGGCGTTCGCGCGGCGCGGGGTTCGGCATGGCGCGCTGGCGGATGCCCGTCCGGCACGAACGAGGTGGTCGACGTGAGACAGTCGCCGAGCGACATCTTTGCGATGCTCGAGTCGCATTCCCTCTGGTTGCGCCAGGATCTGCGCGGCTTCCGCATCGACCTGTCCCTGTGCAACCTGACCGGGATGGATTTCAGCCACGCCGACCTCCGGCGCGCGCGTCTGGTGGGCGCCAGCTTCAAGCACGGCAGTTTGGCCGGCGCCATCCTGCAGGAAGCCGATCTGTTTGGCGCGGACCTCGACAACGCCAACCTCACGATGGCGGACCTTGCGGGCGCGATACTGCGCGGCGCGCGGCTCGTCGGCGCCGAGATGCCCGGCGCGCGGATTCCCGAAAAGCGCGTGGACGAGCGCGCAGCCTTAGTCGCCTCGTCCCTGCTCGTCGTCTGGTAGGTTATGGCCAGTTTGCGCCTCGGCCCGAGCATGAGGCCGCGTCGAGCGCGCCTTCCTTCCCGTAGCGTTTGATCATCAGGTTCGCGGCGCGGAAGATGTCGACGTCGGAGACGGCCATGGCCAGGACCAGGACCGTGACGCCCTGGGGTTGCCTCAACCAGCGCGGCACGGCGGAGCCGTGGATCAGGGAAGGCAAGGGCGCGATCGAGTGGACGCGGCTGTCGTGCTGCTCGTTCGCCGGCAACGCCGTCCGGCTTCAGCTTCATGCGCTCGCTTACAAT
>Ga0194132_10002357_pt1 | contig 35685 bp, 41 predicted proteins | sample TA2KigOf80mmetaG_FD_148612 | JGI IMG/M metagenome (GOLD analysis project Ga0194132, IMG submission 148612) | Freshwater microbial communities from Lake Tanganyika, Tanzania - TA2015054 Kigoma Offshore 80m | ecosystem: Environmental > Aquatic > Freshwater > Lake | place: Tanzania: Lake... | reverse complement strand
ATTCGACCGACAAGCCGTGCCGGCACCCGTGGGTCGGCAAGATGTTCGGCGAGCGAAGCGCCGGCTTCTACAAGCCGATCTACATCAAGTCGAACTAGGCATTATCGCATCGGTCGGTACGCCGGCGCTGCCTACCCGGCGTTGGCGACCGGGTGGCGCATGGCGCAAAGCCCGTGCACGGCCTCGAACAACATGGTGACGCTTTTGGCATCGTCGCCGCTGTGGAGCGCGCCCGGCGCGACCGCCTCGTTCCCGGGGAGCTTGGCCTCGACCAACGTGTCGGCGAGCGTAGCGACGTCGCCGCCCTTGGCGGGTCGGGCCGAGGACAGTTCAGCGCAAACGCGCGAGACCACAAGCCGCAGCAACGCAGCCGCGGCGCGGGGCGAGGCGTTGGCGATAGCGCGGGCTTCGTTGTAGTCGGCTTACGCGGCACGGTTTAATCGTAGCGGCGGCGGCCCACCGCCCGCGCGCGGGTAGACATCGGGTCGGGGCCAGCAGGCATGAATCTGCCGGAAGATGTCGGGGTGGAAAACATCGGTCGCGTAGAAATGTGGAAACGGGTAGGTGCGGACCGGTTCGTTGGCAACCCGGTAGGTCGTCAGATTGAGCGTTTCGGAGAGCGTTGCGACGGGTAATTGTGCATTCATCAGCGAAACCTGGGCCCTCCAATCCGGATGGAACCGAGGGTAAGCGGCCATGGTTAACGTTCGCTTAAACCGTTTGCGCCAGGATCTGCACCGACCCCGAGGCAGGAGCCCGCGCCATGTAAGACCAGCCGACTTTCCACCGCATCAGCATGATGATCCCCGAATATGTGGCGATCAACCCAGTTGCGGTCATCAACCATGGCGGCGTCGACGTCATCTACTGCACACGACCAGTCCGACCAAGTGGCGCGCGCACCGCATCTATGTCAACGAGCCGAATACCCTCGAATGGATCGCGAACTTCAGCGCCGATGACGTCCTCTTCGACAACGGCGCCAACGTCGGCACCTATTCGATCTGGGCAGCGAAGACACGCGGTACGCGGGTCTATGCGTTCGAGCCCGAATCGCAGAACTATGAGATCTTGAACAAGAACATCCTCGTCAACGGCTTGACCGATCGGGTGACGGCGTATTGCCTGGCGATCTCCGATTCGCCGCGCTTCAGCGAACTCAACCTTTGAGCTTCAGCGCCGGTCAAGCGCTCCACGCGTTCGAACGCCCGCTCAACACGGTCGATACGCATTCTCCAGGCTTGCAACGCTTCAATCCGGTTTTTCGCCAGGGCAGCCTTGCGGTGACCCTCGACATAGCGGTTCAGTCGGGTTTCCCGGTCCCCACTCACATCAAGATCGACGTCGACGGATTCGAGGATCAGGTGATCGCGGGCGCGCGTAGCCTCCTCGAGCGGCGGGAGACCAAGTCCCTCCTGATCGAGGTCAACCAGAACATGACGAGTCACCCCGACAACTTAAGCTATCTCGAAGAACTCGGCTGGCGGGTCGACGACAAGTCCGAAGCGAACTATATCTTCCGCCATTGAGGCCGCGCCGGTGCGGCGGTCGCGCTCATGCGAGCGGATCGCGGGCGGGGACCTCGCTTAGGAACAAAACGCCGTGAAAGCGGAGCTCGGCCCCGGGAAAACCGGGGTAGGTTACGGCCCAAACACGGCGCGCGACTTCTTCTTTCGACATGTCGAGACGAATTTCGCGCAGCGCTTCGAGTTGTTTGCGAGTGAACGGCGGCCGGGCCCAGGCCACGCTCGCCCGAGGTAACGGCTCCCCAGCCGCGATCGTGGCGACGATCGCGTGGAATAGGCCGATCATCTCTTGCATCGTCCGCAACTTGAGCTGCTCGACGCTCTCGAGACCCCGGGTCGGGAATAGCCGCTCGGCGACGATCGGTCCGGTGTCGACCTTTTCCGCCATGTGATGGTAGACGCAGCCGAACTCGACGGCGCCTTCGTAGAGCGCGAATTGTAGCAACCGATCCCCGGGTAATGACGCGAACCGGGGCCGAAGTTGATCGCTTGCACGGCGTTCGCCAACAGCCAGCCAGGGGCGATCCAGGGCGATAAAAACGAAAGAACGAGTTTGACCTTCGTGGGGCGATTGGCGATCGGAAACCGGTCGGCGCGGACGCCCCTGTGAACGACAAGCGCCGAGCCGAACGCGGCGGACGCCACGGCGACAGCCTCGTCGCTGAAGCGGTCGCGTTTGGTGAACAGCAGAATCATACGCGCCGTCCTTGGGGCGCCCCATCCGGCGGCGAATTGGTCGGGGCGGCGAGATTCGAACTCACGACCCCTGCCTCCCGAAAGCAGTGCTCTACCAGGCTGAGCTACGCCCCGACCGTCCGGCCCGTTGTCGAGCCCGGGATGCGCCCGAAAGCGCGGGCTCTTATTACTCTGCCGGCCGCCTCGCGGCAAGGGCGGCGCGAATAGACGGCGATTGGACCGGCCGCGACGCGGGCAATATACATCGGCGCAGTTCCGCGCCGGCCTGATCGGGGCCGGCGAGCGCCGAGGCGGGGTAGCCGATGCGTTTGATGGCCGTACTTCGTGCCATGGCGCTGGCCGTGCTGACGCTCGGTCTCGCGGGGCGGCGGGCGCGGCCGCGCAGACGCCCGCGCCGGCGGCTGATCTCCCCGGGCAGGTTCGCGCGCTCCTCGACCTGCTCGAGGATTCGGTCTCTCGCGCCTGGATGGCCGAGCGGCGTGCGGCCCCGGCAGAGGGGCCAGCGGCCGACGGCGGCGCGACCGAAGCGACCTCTTCGGCCTATGTCGCGAAACGCCTCGGCGCGCTTCGCGGCCATTTCAAGACGCTCGCCGGCGCTGCCGCGCTTGCCTGCCGAGGTCGAGCGGGCGATCGGCATCCTGCTGCTCGAGTTCGAGGAGCGCGGCCTCTTGAGCGTGCTGCTGCCGATCCTCGGCTTCGGGGTGCTCGGGTTCGGCGCCGAATGGCTTTACCGGCGGCTCACGGCCGGCGTGCGCCAGTGGATCGGCGCGATCCCGCTCGAGACGGTCAATGGGCGGCTGCACGCAGTGATCGCGCGCTTCGCCTTCGGCCTCGGCATGGTGGCGTCGTTCGCGCTCGGCAGTACCGGCGCGTTCATGGCCTTCGATTGGCCGATCCTGCTCAAGGAGATCGTGCTCGTTTACTTACTCGCGGTACTGGCGACCCGGTTCGCGATGGTGCTCGGACGCTTTCTGTTCGCGCTGCCCAGTGCCCTCATGTTCGCGAACGTCAAGCGCTTCCGCATCGTGCCGATGTCGAACCGGGCCGCCGTCTTTTAGCTGCGACGCCTGCAGGTCGTGGCGACGTGGCTGGCGTTCGGCGGGGTTACGGTCGACATCCTGGGGACGCTCGGGGTTTCGCCCGAGGTACGCCAGGTCCTGGATTACGTCCTCTTGCTCGGGTTGCTGGTCATCGGCATCGAAATCGTATGGCGCGCCGACGGGGGCGAACGAGCCGCGGTCCGTAGCGGCTCGGCCCTCCGCGCCGCGCTGGTAACGGCGGCGCTGGTCGCGCTGTGGCTCTTGTGGATTGCCGGGGCGCACGCCGTGTTTTGGCTCGCGGTCTTCATCATTGCCCTGCCGCCGGCGATCGGCGTCACCCAACGCTCGGTCGTCCACGTCCTGCGCCCGCCCGGGGCCGAAGACGCGACCTCGAACGTGCCGAGCGTCTTGACCGTTTCGATCGAGCGGGGCGCGCGTGCCCTCCTTATCATCGGCGCCGTCGTGCTGCTGGCGCGCGCCTGGCAGGTCGACTTCGTCTCGCTCACCATGCAGGACACGCTGTTCACGCGGCTGGTACGCGGCGCTTTGAGTGCGGTGGTGATCGCGCTCATCGCCGATTTCGTGTGGAGCGCGATCAAGACCCTGATCGATCGCAAGCTGTTCGAGGCCCAGGGCGCGGGCGCGGCCGACAGCGAGGACGCGCGGCACCGGGCGCGGCTCAGGACGCTGCTCCCGATCCTCCGCAACGTGCTCTCGATCACGGTGCTGGCGGTCGCGGTCATGATGGCGCTGGCCGCGGTCGGAATCGAGATCGGTCCCCTGATCGCCGGCGCCGGCGTGGTCGGCGTCGCCATCGGCTTCGGCGCGCAGACCCTGGTCAAGGACATCTTCAGCGGCGTGTTCTATCTCATCGACGACGCGTTCCGGGTCGGCGAATACATCCAGAGCGGGAGCTACAAGGGCACGGTCGAGTCGTTCTCGTTGCGCTCGATCAAGCTCCGCCATCACCGCGGCCCGCTCTACACGGTGCCGTTCGGCGAGCTCGGCGCGGTCCAGAACATGAGCCGCGACTGGGTGATCGACAAGCTGACGATCGGCCTCACCTACGACACCGACCTCGACAGGGTGAAGAAGATCGTCAAGGAGATCGGCAAGGAACTCGCCAACGACCCCGAATTCGCGCCGCATATCATCGAGCCGTTGAAGATGCAGGGCGTCGATCAGTTCGGCGACTATGCGATTCAGGTGCGGATGAAGATGATGACCCGACCGGGCGAGCAGTTCACGATCCGGCGCAAAGCCTATGCCCTGCTCAAGAAAGCGTTCGACGCGAACGGCGTTCAGTTCGCGTTTCCGACCGTCCAGGTCGCCGGCAACGGCGATCCGCAAGGAGCCGCCGCGCGCCAAGCCTTGGCCGGCGCCAAGCCGCCGGTCGAGGAGTAATGCTCCGCTAGTGCGAGCGTTCGATGCAGAAGTCGACCACCGCGGTCAGGGCCTGCTTGACCGGGGTATCGGCGAAGATGCCGAGCGCGTCCTTGGCGATGGCGCCGTAGTGGCGGGCGCGTTCGATGGTGTCGGCGAGCGCGGCGTGCTTGGTCATCAGTCCCTGCGCGTGGTCGAGGTCGCCGGGCCGCTGATCGCGCTCTTCGAGCGCTCGCTTCCAGAACGTCCGCTCGGCGTTGGTGCCGCGCCGAAACGCGAGCAGCACCGGCAGTGTGATCTTGCCTTCGCGAAAATCATCGCCCACGGTCTTGCCGAGCACCGCCTGCGCCGCCGAATAGTCGAGCGCGTCGTCGACCAGTTGAAAGGCGATGCCGAGATTGCGGCCGAAGCTCTCGAGCGCATCTTCATCGGCCTTGGGGCGCTCGGCGACCACCGCGCCGATCCGACACGCCGCCGAGAACAGCGCGGCGGTCTTGGCGGCGATCACTTCGAGGTAGGCGTCCTCGCTGGTGGTGGTGTCGTTCGAGGTCACGAGCTGCAGCACTTCGCCCTCGGCGATCACCGCCGACGCGTTGGCGAGGATCGCGAGGACCCTGAGCGAGCCGTCCTCGACCATCAATTGGAACGCGCGGCTGAACAAGAAATCGCCGACCAGGACGCTCGCCTCGTTGCCGAACACGGCGTTGGCGGTGGCGTTACCGCGGCGGAGGTCGGAGGCATCGACGACGTCGTCGTGGAGCAGCGTGGCGGTATGGATGAACTCGACGCAGGCGGCGAGCTTGATGTGGCGATCGCCGCCGAAGCCGCACAGCTTCGCCGACGCCAGCGTCAGCATCGGCCGCAGCCGCTTGCCGCCGGCCGCGATCAGGTGGCTGGCCAAGGTCGGGATCAGATCGACCCGACTCTGCATGCGACGGAGGATGACGTTGTTGACGGCCTCGAGGTCGGAACCGACCAAGCCCTTCAAGTCGCGAAACGCCTGATCGGCGCGCGTACGCTCGCTCTCAAGCGGAATGACGACGGCCACGCTGGTTTCTCCCCCTATCGGCCCCGGAGCGAAGGCCGTATCCTTGCGGTGCTTGCGGCTCTTGGACCCCGGCCGCATCGCGACCGCGAGCATAGAAGCCGCCGAAAGCGGCGGTCAAGCGCGGTGGGCGTCCGAATACGTCAGGCGCGGCGATGATCGAGCTACTGCGCACCAACGATCCGGTCTTGCTTTCGTTCGCGGCGGCGTTGCTGGCCGACGCCGGGATCGAAAGCGAGGTCTTCGATAGTCACACCAGCATCGTCGAGGGCAGCATCGGCGCGATTCCGCGTCGCCTGATGGTGGCCGACGCCGCCGCCGCGGCGGCGCGCCGGATCGTCGCCGAGATCGAGGGCATCGGCCTTACCGCCGGGGACGACGGATGACGGCGGCCGCCGGCGGGACCACGGTCGATACGCTGTTCGATGGGCGACTCGCGATCGAGCAACCGGAAAAGGCCGATCGCGTCGCGATCGATGCCGTCTTTCTGGCCGCCGCCGTTCCGGCGCAGGGCGGCGACCGGATCCTCGACCTCGGCACCGGGGTCGGATCGGCGGCGCTCTGCCTCGCGTTCCGCGTGCCCGGCTGCACGGTGGTCGGGATCGACCGGCGTGCCGAGGTCATCGCGCTCGCCCGCGCCAACGCCGCCCGCGCCGGCTTTTCGGCGCGCGTCAGCTTCGCCCCCGGCGATGTCGCCGCGCCGGTGGCGGGCGCGCCGTTCGACCACGTCATGGCGAACCCGCCCTACTTTCGTGCCGGCCGCGGGCGCGTCTCGCCCGATCCGGCGCGGGCGGCGGCGCGCACCGAGACGGGGGCGACGCTCGCCGACTGGATTGCCGCCGCGCTAGCGGCCGTACGCGCTGGCGGCAGCATCACTTTCATCCACCTGGCCGAACGGCTGGATGAGCTGCTCGGGGGTTTGAGCCGCGGCGCCGGGTCGATCGCGGTGTTGCCGCTCGTTCCCAAGCCGGGTGCCGCGGCGCGCCGGGTGCTCGTCCGTGCCGTCAAGGGCGCGGCGGGCGAGACCGTCATCGCTCCAGGCTTGGTCCTGCACGAGGCCGACGGTCGCTCCGCCGCCGCCGCTGCTGCCGTGCTTCGGGGCGGCGCGCCGGTCGCCCTTGGCGGAGCCCCGTAAAAGCCTTATCTAACTTCGATGGATACCGAACCCGTGGCCAAGCCCGGACGCGGCCTGCCGCGCTGGATTCCGTTCTTCGGGCGCGCGGCGCGCGCGCCGACGGTCGCCGTGATTCGCCTGGCCGGCGTGATCGCTGCCGGCGGACGCCTGCGCGGCAGCCTCAACATGGCGGCGATCGCGCCGCTCCTCGAACGCGCGTTCGCGCTCAAGCGCGTGAAGGCGGTGGCGCTGCAAATCAATTCGCCCGGCGGCGCGCCGGCGCAAACCTCGCTCCTGTTCCAGCGTATCCGGGCGTTGGCGGACGAGAAGAAAATCCCGGTGCTCGCTTTCATCGAGGATGCGGCGGCTTCGGGCGGCTATTGGCTCGCCTGTGCGGCCGATGAGATTTACGCCGACCGCAACTCGATTGTCGGCTCGATCGGCGTGATCTACGCCGGCTTCGGCCTCGATCAGGCGATCGCCAAGCTTGGCGTCGAACGCCGGTTACATACCGCGGGCGAGAAGAAGTCGATCCTCGATCCGTTCCTGCCGGAGAAACCCGACGACGTCGCACGACTGGCCGGCCTCCAGCAGGAAATCCACGCCCGCTTCAAGGAGCTGGTGCGGCTGCGCCGCGGCGACCGGATCAAGGGCGATGACGACATTCTGTTTTCGGGCGAGTTCTGGACCGGCCAGCGCGCCTTCGACCTCGGCCTGATCGACGGCTTCGGCGAGATGACGAGCGTCCTCAAAGCCCGCTTCGGCCCGGACGTTCGCTTGCGGCCGGTGAGCGCGCCGCGTTCCGTATTCGATCTCGTCCGCCGCGGGGAGGTCGGCGTTGCCTACAGCGGCTCGTCCGGATTCGGCACGAGCTTCGCCGACGGCGTCCTGGCGGCGGTCGAAGCGCGGCTGTGGTGGAACCGCTTGGGGCTTTGATCGGAACAGCATGGGCATTCTCACCAAGATTCTGATCATCCTCGTCGCGCTCGGGGTCGGTGCGGCGATGATCGCCAAGTTCTTTTTCGGCAAACGCGGGCCGGCGCGGCTCAGCGCCGAGCCGATGTCGGCCAAGCCCGTCGCCGACATGAAAAAATGCGCGGTGTGCGGCACCTATGTCGCAGCCGCCGCGCCGCGCTGCGCGCGCGCCGACTGCCCGCTCGACGGGGCCCGCGCCTGACCGCTTGACGGCGCGCGCCTGGTGGCCGGTCGCTTGACCGGCCTCCCTCCGGTTCATAGAGTGCGCCGCGCGGTGGCGAGGCGCATTCGATGCGACGGCCGAAGATCCAGTCTCCGACATTCCAGAACCTGATTCTGTCGCTGCAGTCCTTTTGGGCGGAGCGTGGCTGCGTCATCCTCCAGCCCTACGACATGGAAATGGGCGCCGGGACTTTTCATCCCGCGACGACGCTGCGCGCGCTGGGACCGAAGAAATGGTGGGCCGCCTACGTCCAGCCCTCGCGCCGCCCGAGCGACGGCCGCTACGGCAATAATCCCAACCGTCTGCAGCACTACTATCAGTTTCAGGTGATCCTCAAGCCCTCGCCCGACGATATCCAGCAGCTCTACCTCGAAAGCCTGGCGATGCTGGGCGTCGACATGCAGAACCACGACGTTCGTTTCGTCGAAGACGACTGGGAGAGCCCGACGCTCGGCGCCTGGGGCTTGGGCTGGGAAGTGTGGTGCGACGGCATGGAAGTCTCGCAGTTCACGTATTTCCAGCAAGTCGGCGGCTTCGACTGTGCGCCGGTCGCCGGCGAGATCACCTACGGGCTCGAGCGCCTGGCGATGTACGTCCAAGGCGTCGACAACGTGTTCGAGCTCGACTGGAACGGCGCCGGCGTCAGCTATGGCGACGTCTTCCTGCAAAGCGAGCGCGAGTTCTCGGCGTTCAACTTCGAGTATGCCGACACCGACCGGCTGCTCCGCCATTTCGGTGACGCCGAGGCCGAATGCACGGCACTGTTGGACAAAGACCTGGCGCTGCCCGCTTACGATCAATGCATCAAGGCGAGCCACTGCTTCAATCTGCTCGATGCGCGCGGCGTCATCAGCGTGACCGAGCGCGCCGCGTATATCGCGCGGGTACGGGCGCTCGCCAAACGGAGCTGCGAGATCTGGCTCAAGAGCCAGGGCGTCGCGGTCTAGCGCGGGCAGGACGACCGTGCCCGAACTGCTGCTCGAACTGTTGTCGGAAGAGATCCCAGCGCGGATGCAACGGCGCGCCGCCGAGGACCTGAAGAAGCTCGTGCTCGACGCGTTCAAGGAGGCGCGGCTGGATGTCGGTTCGACGACAGTGATGGCCGGACCGCGCCGGGTCGCGTTGATCGTCGAAGGGCTGCCGTCGCACCAACCGGCGATCCGGATCGAGCGCAAGGGACCGCGGGCCGATGCGCCGGCGGCGGCGATCGACGGATTCCTGAAGTCGGTCGGGTTGCGCCGCGACCAGGTCGAAGAGCGTGACGCCGGCAAGGCTCGTGTCCTGTTCGCGGTCATCGATCAGCCGGGTCGACCGACGACCGACCTCTTGATGACGCTGCTGCCGACGGCGTTGGCAGCGCTGCCGTGGCCGAAGTCGATGCGCTGGGGCGCCAACGACATCCGCTGGGTTCGGCCGCTTCACCTAATTCTCTGCTTGTTCGACGGAGCGGTGGTGCCGTTCGCATTCGGCCACCTGACCGCCGGCGAAATGACCGCCGGCCACCGCTTCCACCAGCCGCACCGGATCGTCGTCAAGAATGTGAACGACTACCGCCTCTATCTCGACGCCGCCAAGGTCATGGTCGACGGCGACGAGCGCAAACGCCGGATTCGCGCCGAAGCCGAACGTCTCGCGCAGGCCGAAGGCCTGTGGCCCGACTTGGACGAGGCGCTGCTCGAGGAAATCGCCGGGCTGGTCGAGTACCCGGTCGTCCTGATCGGATCGATCGACCGCACCTTCCTCGTGGTGCCGCCCGAAGTCCTGATCGCGGTGATGCGCAAGCACCAGCGCTACATTCCGTTGCGGAGCGCCGAGGGCAAGTTGGCCGCCCGGTTCATCGTCGTCGCCAACCTGCTCGCCCAGGACGGCGGCAAGGCGATCGTCGCTGGCAACGAGCGCGTGCTGCGCGCGCGGTTCGCGGACGCCAAGTTCTTCTGGGACCAGGACCGCGCGCGGCCGCTGCGCGCCAACGTGCTCGAGCTCGAGGAAATCGTGTTCCACGCCGACATCGGGACCTTGGCCGAAAAAGTCTACCGCATGGAGATCATGGTCCCGGACGTGGTCAAACTCGTCCCGGGTGCGGTCCAGGCCGACGTGACGAACGCGGTTCGTCTTTGCAAAGCCGATCTCCTCTCGGGGATGGTCGGCGAGTTCCCCGAGCTCCAGGGGGTAATGGGGCGCTACTACGCGGTCAACGACCGCGAGCCCGACGATGTCGCCCAGGCGATCGCCGAGCACTATGCGCCGCTCGGTCCCCATGACCGCTGCCCGACCCAGCCGACGTCGGTCGCGCTTGCGCTGCTCGACAAGGTCTACACCCTGGTGTCGATGTTTGCAGTCGGGCTTCGCCCGACCGGATCGAAGGATCCGTTCGCGCTGCGGCGGGCCGCGCTCGGCATCATCCGTCTCATTCTCGAAAACAAGTTACGCGTACCGCTCAAGGCGCTGATCAAGGCGGTGCCGCGGCCGGCCCGCAAGGCGGTCGCGATCGACGACGCGTTGGCCGACGAACTGCTCGCGTTTTTTGCCGACCGGCTCAAGGTGCATCTGAAAGAGAAGGGCGTCCGCCACGACTTGATCGCCGCCGTATTCGCATTGACCGGCGAGGACGATCTCGTCCGGTTGCTGGTGCGGGTCGAGGCGTTGGCGGCATTCCTCGCGTCGGACGATGGCGCCAACTTGCTGACGGCCTACCGCCGTGCCGCCAATATCGTCCGCATCGAGGAGAAAAAAGACGGGACGCGCTATTCCGGCGGCGCCGACCCGACGCTACTTGTGCAGGACGAAGAACACTCGTTAGTCGAGCGCCTGACCGAGGTCGCGGCCCGCAGCCGCGCCGCGTTGGCGGCCGAAGACTTCGCCGGCGCGATGACGGCGCTGGCAAGCTTGCGCCGTCCGGTCGACACCTTTTTCGACCGGGTGACGGTCAACGTCGACGATCCGGGTTTGCGCCGCAATCGGCTGCGCCTGCTCGCCGAGACCCGCACCGCGCTCGATACCGTCGCCGATTTCGCCGCGATCGAGGGTTAGGCGGAGGCCCTGTCCTTTCGCGGCGCGGTTTCTATATTGTTGGAACGCGCCGCATCGGTCCCAATCAAGGAGTTCACCATGGAACTGCCCGCCCTCGCCAAGAAGCTACTGCTAGGCAAGAACTTCGCAACCGTCGCCACCGTGATGGGCGATGGCTCGCCGCAAGCGACCGTGGTTTGGGTCGACACCGACGGCAAGCACGTCATCTTCAACACCGCCGATGGCCGCCTCAAGGCCAAGAACCTCCGCCGCGATAAGCGCGTAGCAGTCGCGGTCCTGGGGTCCGAGAACGCCTATCAGCAGGCGATGATCCGGGGATCGGTCGTCGAAATGACCGCGGCCGGGGCCGATGAACATATCGACAAGATGGCGAAGAAGTACTTGAACGCCGACAAGTATCCGTTCCGGCAGCCCGGCGAAAAACGCCTGATCGTCAAGGTCCTGCCCGAAAAGGTCGCGCTGATGGGCGAGTAGCCGGCCGGCTACATCACCGCCGACTGCCGCGGCCCGTCGACGTCCCAGACGTTGAACGCCGCGTCCCAGATTGCGATCTGGCTGTCGCGCATGGTCCAGAACTCGACCCCGAAACCGGCGCGCGCCTTGCCGGTGACGCGGTCGCGCCAGCTTCCGGTCCAACTGTTGCCGAGCTTGTTGCCGTGAAGCAGGTGGAGCGTTTTCTTCAGCCGGTAGTCCTGCTGGCGGGCGAGCCGGGCGGTGAAAAGCTGGCGCAGCGCGACGCGGCCTTGGAATTCGGGTTGTTCGGCGAAGCGCACCCGGCAATCGGCCGTGAAGCCGTTGACCAGCCCCTCGATGTCGACGCGGTGAAAGAGACCTTCGACCACCCGGAGCAGCGCGTTCGCTTGCTCAAAGGTCCACGCTTTGTCGCCGCTCGGAAATGCGATCGTCGGTCCGGTCATGGCATCTCCCTCAGCGTTTGGGCGCGAGTTCGCGGTGACGGAAGCAATCGATCAGGTGATCGTTTACCATCCCGACCGCTTGCATGAAGGCGTAGCAGATGGTCGGTCCGACAAAACGGAAGCCGCGTTGCTGCAGGTCCTTGCTCATTGCCCGCGACTCCTTGGTCTCGGCCGGCAGCTCCTTCATGGAACGCCAGCGGTTGACGATCGTGCCGCCGTCGGTGAAGCCCCACAGATAGCGGTCGAACCCGCCGTGCTGCTCGCGGACCGCGAGGAAGCTCCGCGCGTTGCCGATCGTGGCCTCGATCTTGGCGCGGTTGCGGACGATGCCGGCATCCTTCATCAAGGATTCGACCTTGCGTTTGTTCCAGCGCGCGATCTTTTCCGGCGCGAAGCCGTCGAAGGCGCGGCGAAAGTTGTCGCGTTTGCGCAGGACGATGATCCACGACAGACCGGCCTGAAAGCCGTCGAGCACCAGCTTTTCGAACAGCGCACAGTCGTCGTGCTCGGGCACGCCCCACTCGTGATCGTGATAGGCGACGTAGGTCGGATCGTCGCCGCACCACGGACACCGGTTCCTGGCGGCAGCGGTCACGACGCTTTGGCCGGCGACAGCCGGACCCACGCCGGGACCTGCGGGCGGACGCGGGCGTCGGCCGCGGTCAAGGCGAGGCCCTTGCTCGCGGCCTCTTCGACGTCGTCGAGCCGCATCATCGCGATCGCGCGGTGATCGAGCCCGCTCCGGACCTCGCCCACTTCGCGCTCGCCCAATTTGATCGGTGTGCCCGGCGGCGGCAGCGGTCCCTCGACCGCAACCGGCAGCAGCCGCTTGCGGATGGTGCCGCGGTAGTGGGTTCGTGCGGTGAGTTCCTGGCCGACGTAGCAACCCTTCTGGTAATCGATCGCGTTCAATTCTTCGAACCCGCACTCGAGCGGGAAATAGCGCTCGACGACGATATCGCGGCTGCCGTCGGGCAGGCCGTGGACGAGGCGGAGGCGGTCGTAGGCCGCGATCGGCGCGATGGCGAAACCGGCCGCGGCGAGGGCCGCGCCGGCGCCCGCGCACGGCAGAATCGCGCGACCACCCATCGCCGGAAACCGCGGGTCGACATAGGCGACACCGCCGCCGAAGGCGATGGCGGCGCCCGGACGATCCCCGAGCCCGATCGCCGAGAGGGCGCCGGGGCCGAGCAACGCGACCACCGCCAAGCGCTCGGCCGCTTTGGCGATCTCGACCTTGGCGCGCAGCCGATAAAGCGTGAGCCGGCGTTCGAGGTCGGCCAGACGTTCGCGCTCGGCGTCGAACGCGACGCCGTTGGCGCCGGCGTCGGGCCAGTCGGCGATGAAAAACTCGTGCAGGAACTTGCCCTGCGCGGTCAGGAGCGTCGCGTAGACCGCACGTACCGGCGCGACCTTGTCGATGTCGTTCGAGATCAGGCCTTGCAGGAAGGAGCGCGTGTCGGCGCCGCCGATCGTGAGCGGAGCGCGGTGATCGAGAAAGACGGCCTCGAGGTCGGACATGGGCGTGGCTCCAAGGTAGGGTCCCGTTCCGGACTAGGCAAGCGAGCCACCGGCCTTGGCACCGCCGGAGGCTTGCGGTTATATGACCCGTCATGAAACGAAGGCTGGACCGACTGACGACCGCGGTCGCGGTCGTTTTCCTCGCGCTGGTGGGGGTTTCGATGTGGGAAGGCGGCCCGCTCGACTGGATTTTTTCGGTCGGCAAGCCGGCGGCCGTCGACTTCAAGACGCTCGAGCGTACGCCCAGCCCCAACCAATTCCTGATGTGCCCGCCGGGCTACTGCGCGGCGCCGATGGAGCGCGCGAGTCCGGTTTATGACCTGCCGGTCGCGGCGCTCCGCGCGGCCTGGGACAAAGTCGTCGCGGCCGCGCCACGGATCGTGGTGCGTGGCGAGGACCCGCAAGCGCAGACCATCGACTACGTACAGCGGAGCGCGCTCCTGCGTTACCCCGACCTGGTGTCGGTGCAGTTCATCGCGCTCGGTACCGGTCAGTCGACCCTCGCGGTCTATAGCCGGTCGATCTATGGGCGTTCCGATTTCGGCGTCAACGAAAAGCGCGTAACCGGCTGGCTCGCTAAGCTGGACGCGACCTTGAAGTCCGGGAAATCGTGAACATCCTGTTTGTCACCGCCAGTCGGGTCGGTGATGCCGTGCTGTCGTCGGGAGTGCTGGATCACCTCGTCCGGACCCATCCCGGCGCGCGCGTGTGGGTCGCGTGCGGCGCGGCACCGGCGCCGTTGTTCACGGCAACGCCGGCGGTCGAGCGCGTGATCGCGATTGCCAAGCGGCGCTGGGCTGGGCATTGGTTCGAGCTGTGGCGCGCGACCGTCGGCATCGTGTGGGACCTGGTGGTCGATCTGCGCTCGTGGGCTCTCGCCTGGACGCTGCCGGCGCGCCGCCGCCTGGTGCTCCGCAAGCGCGACGACCGAGCCCATCGCGTCCGCCAGTACGGTGCCGTGCTCGGCCTCGAGCCGCCGCCCGCGCCATACATCCGGCTCGACGAAGCGCATCGCCGCCGCGCCGCCGCACTGGCACCTGCGGGGCTCCCGATCCTGGCGCTCGGCGCGACGGCGAATTGGGGCGGCAAGCAATGGCCGGCCGACCGCTTCGCCGCGTTGGCCGATCGCCTGACCGCGCCCGGGGCGCCGCTCGCGGGGGCCGCGATCGCGGTGATGGGCGCTGCCAACGAGCGGCCCGGCGTTACGGCGCTGATCGAGCAGATTCCGCCCGCGCGGCGGATCGATCTTGTCGGTACCGCGGACCTCCTCACCATCGCCGCGCTTTGCGAGCGCGCCCGGCTCTTCGTCGGCAACGATTCGGGCCTCATGCATCTCGCGGCGGCGATGGCGACGCCGACCCTGGGCCTGTTCGGGCCGAGCCGCGAATCGCTCTACGCGCCGTGGGGGGCGCACACGGCAACGGTGCGGACGCCCGAAATCTACGACGCCATCGTGACCGCGCCCGACTACGACTACCGCGATCAACGCTCACGTATGACCTCGCTCGCGGTCGAGACCGCGGTGGCGGCGGCGCTCGACCTGCTGGCGCGGCAGGGACCGCGCCCATGAACGACGGCCCGCCCCTCCAGCTCTCGGCTTTGGTGGTCGCGCACAACGAAGAGGTGCAGCTCGCCGACTGCCTCGAACGCCTCGCCTTCGCCGACGAGATCGTCGTCGTGCTCGACCGCTGCAGCGATCGTTCCGCCGAGATCGCGCGGCGCTTCACCGACCGCCTGATCGTCGGCGCATGGCCGATTGAAGGCGAGCGCCGCAACAGCGGCATCGCCGCCTGCCGCGGCGCGTGGATCCTCGAGGTCGACGCCGACGAGCGGGTGCCGACGGCCCTGGCCCAAGAGATTCGCCGCACGATCGCTGCCGCTGCGCCCGGGCATTTCTTGGTCCCGTTCGACAACTACATCGGCGACCGCCTGGTTCGCCACGGCTGGGGCGGCTCGTGGGGCGTTTCGGCGGCGCCGCGGCTGTTTACGCGCGGCGCCAAGACCTGGGGCCTGCAGCGCATCCACCCCACGGTGGCGTTGACCGGGCCCAAGCGGCGGCTGACGCAGCCGATGATCCACTACGTCGACCGCAACATCTCCGACATGCTCGCCCGCCTCGACCGCTATTCGACGGCACGGGCGCGCGACTTGCGTGCGAGCGGCGAGATCGGCTCGCTCGGGCGCAACGTCCGACGCCTGTTCACCCGCTTCTTCAAGTGCTACGTACAGCGCCGCGGCTACCGCGAGGGCGCCTGGGGCTTCGTGATCGCGTTGTTCGCCGGGCTTTATCCGCTCCTCGCGCATCTCAAGGCGCGGCTCGAAAGCGAGTGACGGGTGCCGGCGATCAAGCTGCTGCAAGCGATGGCAGGGCCTAACCCGGGCGGCGCCGAGATCTTTTTCGTGCGCTTGGCCGGCGCGCTTGCCGCCGCCGGGCTCGACCAACGGTTGCTGGTCCGTCGAAATAGCTACGCCGCCGGCCGGCTCGCAGACGCCGGCATCGTCTGCGAGGCGTTGCCGTTCGGCGGCTGGTTCGACCTCGTGACGCGTCCGCGCTTCGCGGCCGCCATCGATCGCTTTCAACCGACCGTGGTGCTGACCTGGATGAACCGCGCGACGAGCTTTTGTCCGCGCCCGGCGCCCAACCGTCGGTTCGTTCACGTCGCGCGGTTGGGCGGCTATTACGATCTCAAGTATTACCGGGCTTGTACGCACCTGATCGGCAACACCCTGAGCATCGTCGACTACATCGTTGCGGCCGGTTTTCCCAGGGAGCGGGTGCACTACCTGCCGAACTTCGTCGATGCGCACGGCGCCGCGCCGGTACCGCGGGCGCCCTACGCGACCCCGGCCGACGCACCGTTGCTGCTCGCCCTCGGCCGGCTGCACCGCAACAAAGGGTTCGACGTCCTGCTGCACGCCCTCGCCGAGTTACCCGGGGTCTATTTGTGGATCGCCGGAGCCGGGCCCCTCCTCGACGACCTGACGGCGCTCGCCCGACGGTTGGGCGTCGATGCGCGGGTGCGGTTTCTCGGATGGCGCGACGACGTCGCCGCGCTCTATGCTGCCTGCGATGTGTTCGTTTGTTCGTCCCGCCTCGAGCCGCTCGGCAACGTCGTGATCGAGGCGTGGGCGCAGCGCAGGCCGGTGGTCGCGGCCGCGGCCGCCGGTCCGGCCGCGCTGATCGCGGACGCCGAGACCGGGCTCAAGGTCGCGATCGAGGATGCGCCGGCGCTCGCGCGCGCGGTGCGGCGCATACTCGGAGAACCGGCGCTTCGCCAGCACGTGATCGAATCCGGTTACCGCGCCTACGCCGCGGAGTTCGCGACCGAATCGGTGGTCGACCGCTACCGCGCGTTTCTTGAACGGGTTGCCGCCTGATGTGCGGGCTGGCCGGCCTGATGGCGACGGGCGCCGCGCCGGATCTTGCCGCGGTCGAGCGGATGGGGGCGGTCTTGGCCCATCGCGGGCCGGACGGCGATGGGATGTACGTCAGAGACGATGTGGCGATGGCCCACCGCCGGCTCGCCATCATCGATATTGCCGGCGGCGCGCAGCCTCTGTTCGATGCCAACGGCGTGGCGCTGATCGCCAACGGCGAGATCTACAACTACATCGAACTCAAGCGCGGTCTGTCGGGCGTCGATTACGCGACCGCCTCGGACTGCGAACCGCCGCTTCACTACTACGGCAAGCTCGGTGCCGGTTTCGCGGCTGCGCTCCGCGGCATGTACGCGATCGCGATCCACGATCCGGTGCGCGCGCAATTGGTGCTGGTCCGCGATCCATTCGGCATCAAGCCGCTCTATTACGCGCAAGGGGCCTTCGGCCTGGCCTTTGCGTCTGAGCCCAAGGCCCTGCTCGCCGCCGGTTTTGCCCAGCGCGCGGTCGCGCCCGAGACCCGCAACGAGCTGCTGCAACTCCAATTCACGACCGGCGCCGAAACCATCTTTCCCGACATCAGGCGCGTGCTGCCGGGCGAGACCTTGGTCGCAAGCCACGGCCGCATCATCGATCGCGTGCGCCGGGCGGCGCTGCCCGATGCTGCGCCGGCGGAGTGGAGCGAGGACGAAGCGATGGCGCGGCTCGATCGTGCGCTCCGCGACAGCGTCGCCGTCCACCAACGGTCGGACGTCCCCTACGGCATGTTTCTCTCCGGCGGGATCGACAGCTCGGTGCTGCTCGCCTTGATGGCGGAGCTCAACGAGCGCCCGGTCGTCGCCTATACCGCCGGCCTCACCGGCGAGGTCCACGACGAACGCGCGCACGCACGGACCGTCGCCCGTCGGCTCGGCGCTACCCATATCGAGGTCGAAGTCGACGCCGACGACTTCTGGCGCCTGCTGCCGGCGATCGCGGCAGCGGTCGACGACCCGGCCGCCGACTACGCGATCGTCCCGACGTTCAAGCTTGCCCGCGAGGCGGCCAAGGACCTCAAGGTGGTTCTGACCGGCGAGGGCGGCGACGAGCTGTTTGCCGGCTACGGCCGCTACCGGTCGGTGTTGCGGCCGTGGTGGCGAGGCGGCCGGGTAATGCGGCCGCGCGGCATCTTCGACGGCCTCGGCGTGCTACGCATCGATACCGCGGGCTGGCGCGATGGCATCGTCGAGGCCGAAACGGCGGCGGCCGTTGGCAACCGCACCCGCCTCCAAGTGGCCCAGGCGGTCGATGGAATCGACTGGCTGCCCAACGATCTTCTGATCAAGCTCGACCGTTGCCTGATGGCGCACGGGCTCGAGGGCCGCACGCCGTTTCTCGATCCGGCCGTCGCCGAGGTGGCGTTCCGGCTGTCCGATCGCCTCAAAATCTGGCGCGGCAAGGGCAAGTACCTGCTGCGGCGCTGGCTCGAAGCGCGCGTTTCCGAAGCGGAGCCGTTTGCGCGCAAACGCGGCTTTACCGTGCCGGTCGCGGAGTGGATTTCGGCGGCGGGACATAAGATCGGGCCGTTGGTGGCGCGCCAGCCGGCGATCGCCGAGATCGCCCGCGCCAAGGAAGTAAAGGCCTTGTTTCGCTCGTCGAGCAAGCGCGCTGGCCTCGCCGCGTGGACCCTGCTTTTCTACGCCGTCTGGCACCGCTGCCACATCGACGGGCGCGCGCCTTCGGGGGATACGTTCGATATGTTGAGCGACTGACTCTGGCGGGGACGGGAATGGCAACCTTCGACCTATTGATCCGCGACGGTACGCTGCTGACGACGAGCGGCGAAGAGCGGGCGGATGTCGCCGTGCTCGACGGCCGCATCGCCATGATCGGCAGCCTCGGCCGCGCCGGCGCTGCGACCACGATCGAGGCCCGGGGCCTCTACGTTCTGCCCGGAGTCATCGATACCCAGGTTCATTTCCGCGAACCCGGCCTCACGCACAAGGAAGACTTCGAGTCGGGAACCCGCGCGGCGATCAAAGGCGGTGTCACCGCAGTCTTCGATATGCCCAACACCAAGCCGGCGATCGTCGACGAAGCCACGTTCGAAGACAAATTCCGGGCAATCCGAACGCGGTCGTGGTGCGACTTCGGGCTCTACGTCGGTGCCTCGCCTGCCAATGTCGAGCGGCTCGAAGCGCTCGAGCTCATGCCGGCCTGCGCCGGGGTCAAGATTTTCATGGGCTCCTCGACCGGGGACCTGTTGATCCCCGACGACGAAACGCTGAAGAAAGTGCTGTTTGCCGGCAGGCGCCGGGTCGCCGTCCACTGCGAGGACGAGCCACGGCTGAAAGCGCGCCGGCCGATTGCCGAGAAAGCCGGGCAACCTTCGGCGCACCCCGAATGGCGGGACGAGCAGACCGCGTTCGAAGCGACCAGCCGGTTACTGGCGCTGGCGCGCCTCGCCGGGCGGCGGGTGCATGTCCTTCACGTCACTACTGGCCAGGAAATGGACCTGCTCGCCGGGCATCGCGACATCGCGACCATCGAAGTGACGCCGCAGCACCTGACGCTGGCCGCGCCGGAGTGTTACGAACGGCTGGGGACACGGGCGCAGATGAACCCGCCGATTCGCGGCCTGATCCATCAGGAACGCTTGTGGCGCGCGGTCGCCGACGGGTTGGTCGACATGATCGGCTCGGACCACGCCCCGCATCTGCCCGAAGAAAAGGCGCGGCGTTATCCCGACAGTCCGTCAGGCATGCCCGGCGTGCAAACCCTGGTGCCGATCATGTTGGATCACGTCAACGCCGGCCGCCTCAGTTTGCGGCGCTTCGTCGACTTGACGTCGGCCGGGCCGGCGCGCGCCTTCGGTATCGCGCGCAAGGGTGCCGTCGCCGTCGGCTACGACGGCGATTTCACCATCGTCGACATGGCCGCCAAGCGCACCATCGTTGCCAGCTGGCTGGTCAGCAAGTGCGGCTGGTCTCCGTTCGAGGGGCGCGCCGTTACCGGCTGGCCGGTCGCTACCATCGTCCGAGGCCGCGTCGTCATGCTCCAGGGCGAGGTGATCGGCGAGCCTGCGGGGTCGCGCCTGCGTTTCGCCGAAGCGCTCAATTTGTAACGTCGCCGTCGCGGCGGCTGCCTCTAAGCGTTCGCCTCGTCGACCGGTTGGGGCCGCGCCGTCGCGTTCTCGATAAACAGCGTCGCGGTCTCGACCAGGTCGGCGAAGCTTGCCGCTTTCATCTTGCTCATGACGTTGGCGCGGTGGGTCTCGACCGTTTTCGGGCTGATGTTGAGCTTGTTGGCGATTTTCTTGTTTGAGTCGCCGCCGAGCAACAGCGCCATCACCTCTTTCTCGCGCGCCGTCAATTGATCGTAGCGGGCGAGGTAGACGCGTCGGCGCGACTCGTTCTTGCGCGCGTGGGCGTCGATTTCGATGCAACGTTGTACGAGGTCGAGCAGCGCCTGGTTGCTGAATGGCTTCTGCAGCAGGTCGACGGCTCCGTTCTTCATCGCCTTGACCGCGGTCGGGACATCGGCATGACCGGACACGATCACGACCGGATGGGTGTTGCCGAGGTCTTTGAGCCGGCGCTGGATCTCGAGACCGCTCATGCCGGGAAGCCGGACGTCGAGGACGATGCAGCCGGGGCGACCGCCGTCGAGTTTGTCGAGGAACTCGGTACCCGAGCGGTAGGCTTCGGGGGTAAGCCCGACCGCTTCGACGACTGCGCACATGGTGTCGCGCAGTTCGGGGTCGTCCTCGACAATGAAAACGGTAGCCGAGGATTGAAGTGTCGTTACCGGTGGCATCGATTACTCGTTTTCTTACTAGTCGAGACCGCGGGTCCGGCCGGGCCCGATGAGTTCGCGGATGCGCTGCGCGACTTCGTCGCTATTGTAGGGCTTGCGCAAGAACGGAAGCGGCGGCGATGCCGCTGCGGCAACGGCCGATTGCGACTCATCGCCCGACGCTACCACGACCTTGAGCCCGGGCGCGATTCCGCGCGCTGCTTTCGTCAACTGCCAACCGTTCATGTCTCCCGTTATCCCGAGATCGGTGAGCATGACGTCGACCGGCGTCCGCCGCTTGATGATGCCGAGCGCGGTTTGCGCGTCGGCGACCGCAATCGTCCGAAAGCCAAGCGTTTCGATTATGGCCCGAGCCGTCTCACGCACGTCGGGATCGTCCTCGACCACCAGAACGGCACGCATGGTACTTGGGGGACTCTTGCTGGCGGTCGGTTTCACCGGCGCGAGGGTCGCCAGCTGGGGCATGCTGGCGTTCTCATGCTCGATCGAACGCGGCAAGTAGAGCGATACCGTCGTTACACGTCCCTCCTCGCTGGCGATGCGGGCGAAACCGTTCGCCTGGCTGACAAACCCGTAGACCAGCGAGAGGCCCAAACCGGTGCCGGCGCCGACTTCTTTGGTGGTGAAGAACGGCTCGAAGGCATGGTTCAACGTCTCGGGCGGTGTGCCGATGCCAGTGTCGCTGACGGCGACCACCACGTAGTCGCCGGCGGGAATACCGTCGCTCGCTTCGACGACCGTCGTGTCGCGGACGACCCGGCGATGGTTCCGCCATCGGGCATGGCGTCGCGGGCATTGACGACGAGATTGAGGAGCGACGACTCGGCCTGCATCTGGTCGACCAGCGTCGTCCATGGTTTCTCGGCGTCGATCGCGATCGCAATGCCGTGGGGCAAGGTCTACTGCAGCATCTCGACGGTGCCGCGCGCAAGCGCGCCGAGATCGGTCGGCCGGCGCTGATCGGGCTGCTCGCGGGCAAAGGCGAGCAGGTAGCGCGTGAGATCGGCGCCCCGGTTCGCACCACGGAGCGCGGTCTCGACTCGCTTCTGCGCGAACGCATCCCCGCGGTAGCGATCGCGCAGCAGCTCGAGGTTACCGGTGACTACCATCAGCAAGTTGTTGAATTCGTGCGCGATACCGCCGGTCAGCGTGCCGATCGCTTCGAGCTTCTGCGCTTGGCGCAAGGCGTCTTCGGCTTCCTTGCTCGACGTGATGTCGATCGCCGCGACCTGGACGGCACGGATCCCCTCCCAAGTGATCGGGTTGCTCATTGCGGGCACCCACAGCCGCGACCCGTCCTTCTTCAGGCCGCGGTACTCGTAACGGGCGGTGGCGACGTCGCCGCGCAAACGGGCGTCGCGCAAGGCTTGTATTTTCGTCCGGTCTTCGGGGGCGACCACGGCGTCGAGCGACCCGAGGGCGCGGATTTCGTCGACCGAATAGCCGAAAATATCGGCGAACGCGCGGTTGGCGAACAGGACGCCGGTGTCGCCAAAGACGACGGTTCCTTGGAGCGAACCCTCGACGACGCCGCGAAACTTCTCTTCGCTCGCGCGTAGCGCCTCCTCCGCGCGTTTTCGGTCCGTGATCTCGAACAGGGTGCATAGGAACGCTGGCTGCTTCTGCCAGCGCACTGCTTGCACGGCGATGTCGATCCAGCAGCGCGAGCCGTCGCGACGGACGCCGCGAAATTCGTAGCGCGCCGGCGCACTGCCGCCGCGCTTCCGCGCTTCTGCGTACCCGCGCAGCCGCGGTATTTCGCTGGGATCGAGGAGCGGTACGATCGAATCGAGCGCCAGGTACTCGGCGGCCGAACCGAAGCCGTGGATTTTGGCAACCGCATCGTTGGCAAACAACGGCTTCCAATTGGTGTCGAGGACGACGATCCCTTCGATCGACCCTTCGACGAGGTTGCGGAAACGCGCTTCGCTCTCGCGGCGCTCCTTTTCGGCCTGCTTGAGCGCGTTGACATCGGTCGTTACGCCGAGCAGCATCGGCTGGCCGTCGATGTCGATCGCGACGGCCGAGTGCAAGGCGTGAATCGTTAACCCCTTCCGGTCGCGCAACGTCACTTCCGCGTTGCGAACCTCGCCATCGCGGTCGAGTGTCGTCGCAACGCGGCTGCGTTCCTCGGGGTCGATCCAGATCCCGAGATCGCTCGCCGTACGCCCGATCGCCTCGTCGCGCGGCCACCCGAAGGTTTCGCACCACTTGTCGTTGACTGCGAACAGCACACGGGTCGATGCGAACGTGATCGCAGTCACGATCGGGCTCGCTTCGAACGTGCGGAAGAAGCGTTCGTTGGCGCGCCGGAGCTCGTCTTCGCTATCGCGAAGCGGCGTTACATCGACGATTGCCGTAACCACCATCGCTTCGCCGTTGATTTCGGTCCGCTCGAACCCGCAGAGGGCGCGAATGATCCGGCCGTCCGGCGTTCTGAAATCGGCGGCAAGATCGCGTGCGTAATCCTTCCGCTGCAGACGGTCGTACGCGCGCTGCCGCTCGACTGGCTCAACCCAAAGGTCGAGTTCGGCGGTACTTCGGCCCACCACCCGCTCGCGCTTGACGCCGAACAGCCTCACCCACTTGTCGTTGACCGCATGAACGATGCCGCCATCGAGCTTGGTAATCGACATCGCGACTGGCGCGGCGTTGAACGACTTGAAAAACCGCTCGTTGGCAATTTCGACCTCGCGTTCGGCGAGTCGACGCACGGTCACGTCGCGGAAATGAACGACAAAACCGCTGACCGCCGCATCTTCGCTTTCACGCTAGGTTGTCTCGAGGCTAAGCCACGCGCGGTCGCGATTCCGGAGGCGCAATTCGATCGGACCGTGGCGACGGTCGGCATTCGAAACGACCTGTCGAACGCGATCGACATCGTCAGGGTGAACGATGTCGAATAGACGCCGACCCACGATCTCCGACGGTTGAATTCCGAGCGTGGCACTTGCCGACGGACTTGCATAGCGCACGGTGGCATCGGGCGCCACGTTCATGACAACGTCGCTCGCGCCTTCGGTGAGCGCGCGAAAATAGGCTTCGCGAACGGCGAGCACGTCGGATTTTTCTTTCAGATCTTCGATCAAGCTTTCGTTCTTGATTTCCATTTCGATGCCGCCGCGCAACGCCGCATGTAGCCGCGCACCGAACCGCTGGACGAATCCCAACCACACGATCGCGAGGACGGCGGCGGCGACCTCGAAACGCGTACCGAATAGGAGATTGAATGCGCCGGGGCCGAGCGTCAGCGCGGCGGCGAGCATTGCCAGGCGTGGGCGGGCTGTCACGGTGATCGGTAGGCCCGTTGCCACGGCCAGCACGAGAGCGGCGAAAACAAGGTTGTCGGAATCGGCTGGGGCGGCAGACGAAATGAATTCATGGAGGGAAACCAAGCCCCATAAGAAACCAGAGATCGGAACCGACCACTCGAGAATCCGTATCGCCACGCGCGGCACCCCGTCCACCGAGCGAAAGCGTAAATAGTACGTTGCGATTGCCAGCCGTAGGCCGCTTACGCTGATCACGGCAGCGACCCATAGCGCCGAGAACCCAACCAGATGGTCGTCAAACAATTCGATGGCGACGATCGGCGTGACCAGGAACGAAAAAATCGCCGAGGTCTTAGCCTGGGATAAAAAGGCAGCGGTCAGGCGGCGCTCGCGCTCGGCCGTCGGATCGGGGCGGGTCGATGGACCGTGCATACTCTCGTAGAAAAAACTCGCACCGCAGCGGTCGTCCCCTCTCGGGCGACGACCGTGCGGAGTGCGATACGTTTGATCTGCCCGGATTATGCCCGTTCAAGGGAGGGAGGCCTAGCGCCTGGGATACTGGCGGGGACGCGTCCTCCGGAAATACCCCGATGCCGCCGGTTGTACGGGTTGCCGTTTATTCGCTCCGGCCGCACCTTGCTGTATCCTGCCTGGTGCCGCCGCTGCTAACAGAAAGGCACTTCATGACCGCATGCATCATCGGCTGGGGCCACACCCGCTTCGGCAAGCTCGACGATGTCGACCTCGAAGGGTTGGTCAAGGCCGCGGGCGCCGAAGCGATCGCTGATGCCGGGATCGCCGCCACCGACATCGACGCGATCTATCTCGGCTTCTACAACGGCGGCATGGATCCGCAGGAGTTTGCGGCGTCGCTCGTCCTTCAGCTCGACCCCAAGCTCCGTTTCACGCCGGCGACCCGGGTCGAGAACGCGTGCGCGACCGGGTCTGCCGCAATCTACCAGGGGATCGATGCGATCGATGCCAAACGGGCTCGGATCGTGCTGGCCGTTGGTGTCGAAAAGATGACGGCGACGGCGACCGCTGACGTCACCGCCTCGCTCGCCAAATGTTCGTACGTCAAAGAGGAAGCGAGCCAGGGCGTCACCTTCCCCGGCATGTTCGCGCAGATGATGCAGCGGTACTACCAACGGTATGGCGATAAGTCGGATGCGATCGCGCGGATCGCGGCCAAGAACCACCGCAACGGCGCCAAGAACTCGCTCGCCCACATGCAGAAGGACTTGGGATTTGAGTTTTGCCGCCACGAGTCCGAGAAGAATCCCATGGTGGTGCCGCCGCTCAAACGCACCGATTGCTCGATGATTTCCGACGGCGCGGCGGCGGTGGTCCTGGCCGATGTCGAAACGGCGCTCGCGATGAAGAAAGCGATCATGTTCCGCGCCCACGAGCACGTCCAGGACCTGTTGCCGATGCGCGCGCGCGATATCTTGAAAATGGAGGGCGGTCGCCTCGCGTGGCGCCGCGCGTTCGACGCGGCCGGAGTCTCGATCGCGGATTTGTCGTTGGTCGAGACCCACGACTGCTTCACGATCGCCGAGCTGCTCGAGTATGAAGCGATGGGATTGACGCCCGAAGGCGAAGGCGCGCGGGCGATCGACGAGGGCTGGACCGAGCCGGGCGGGCGCCTGCCCGTCAATCTTTCCGGCGGTCTCAAGTCCAAAGGCCACCCGATCGGAGCGACCGGCATTTCGATGCACGTGATGGCGGCGTCGCAGCTCGCCGGAACCGCGGTCGGGGTTCAGCACGCGAGCCCCAAACTCGCCGGGGTCTTTAACATGGGCGGATCGGCGGTCGCGAACTACGTCTCGATTCTCGAACGGCTGCGCTGACCGCCGGCGAGGGGCTTTCCGGCCGAGGCCGGTGGCGGCACTCGATTGTCGTCGCGGAGGTGGACGGCTGCGGTTTGCACGAGTTCGGCGAAGTTCTTGGCCCTGAGCTTTCGCATCACGCGCAGACGATGGATTTCCACGGTCTTGCGCGTGATGCCGAGCCGCTCGCCGATTTTGTGGTTGGTGAGGCCGTTCAACAGCAGCGCAAATACGTCGCGTTCGCGGGCGGTCAGCTTGTCGATCCGCCCCAGGTAGTCACTGCGTGCGGTGAGGTCGTGGCGGAGGCGCGCGTCGAGGGCGATCGCGCGCTGTACCGCTTCGATCAGCGCTTGGTCCGCAAACGGCTTGGCGATGACCTCGAAGGCTCCGGCTTTGAACGCGGCAACCGTCGCTGCGACCTCGGCGTGGCCGACCAACAAGATCACCGGTTGCGCGGCGCCCATTGCCCTGAGGCGGCCTTGAAGATCGACCCCGCTCATACTGGGCAAGTCGATGGCGGCAACTATGCACCCCGGTTGACCGGGGCCGATCACGGCGAGGGCCTCAGCGGCGGTCGCGAACTCGCGGGCGCGGATCGCGACCGTATCCAGCAGCGCGACGATCGCGCGGCGGCTAACGGGATCGGCGTCGATCACGTCGATGATCGGCTCGGTCGCGGACGTCATACCGGAGCCGACCCCCGATCGACCGGGAGCACGCTGCGCGCGGCGGTATTGGTAGACAATGGCCCCTGTCCGGAGTTCTCGTTCTTGGCCCGTTCGGCCTTGCGCTGCCAAACGTGATGAATGTCACACCTTAATGACCGGGCAGTGGAAGTCGCTATATCCGAACAAACAGATCGCCCTATGGCTGAACCCGAACCGCCATAGGGAGATTACGATCGAATTCCCGCAGGGGTTGTATGCACAGCCTGATGAGCTACCGGCCGGGTTGCTTGAAAATGTCTCGGCAAACGCGTTTATCGAAGCGTGACTGAGGGCCGCCATGTCGACCGTGTTGAATCTGGGCCGCTTACTGTCTGATACGGCGCGGCTGTATCCGGAGCGCGAAGCCTTGGTTCAGGGTTCCCTCCGCCGGACCTGGCGCGAGGTCGACGACCGCGTCAATGCGGCGGTTGCCGGATTGCGGGCGCTCGGCATCGCGAAGGGCGACCGGCTGCTCGTGGTCGCCGCCAATTGCCCGGCATTGTTCGAGCACATGTGGGTCGCCTTCAAGCTGGGCGCGGTATGGGTGCCGTGCAACTTTCGGCTGGTGCCGCGCGAGATCGCCTACATCGCCGAGAATGCCGGCGCGCGCGCCGTTTTCTATGGGTCCGGCTACGAAGCGCATGTCGATGCTGCGCGGGCCGGTGCGCCGGGCGTGAAACACGTCCTGGCGTTCGGCGCGCCGCGCGCGGGCGAGATCGGCTACGAGGCCTTGATTGCGTCCAATGCCGGCGCCGCGGTCGGCGAGGAGCCGGTTGCCTACGACGACCCGCTTTGGCTCTTCTACACGTCCGGCACCACCGGCCGCTCGAAGGGCGCGGAACTCACCCACGGCCAAATGGGATACGTCGTCACCAACATGCTGGCCGACCTGATGCCGGGCCTCGCGGCCGACGATGCCTCGCTCGTCGTTGCGCCGCTCTCGCATGGCGCCGGTGCGCACGTCCCGCCGCAAGTCGCGCGCGGCGCCAAGACCGTGCTGCTGGCATCGCCCAAGTTCGACCCGGACGAGGTGTGGCGGCTGGTCGAGCAGCACCGCATCACCAACATGTTCACGGTTCCGACCATCGTCAAAATGCTGATCGAGCATCCCGCGGCTGATCGCTACGATCACTCCTCGCTTCGCCACGTGATCTACGCCGGCGCGCCGATGTATCGCGCCGATCAGAAGATCGCGCTCGCCAAGCTGGGACCGGTACTGGTCCAGTACTACGGCATGGGCGAAGTCACCGGCTGCATCACCTACCTGCCGCCCCACCTCCACACCGCCGATGATGCGAGCCCGCTGGCGCGGGTCGGGAGCTGCGGCATTCCGCGCACCGGCATGGAAGTCGCGATCTTCGATCTCGACGGCAAGCCGCGCGCGCCGGGCGAACAGGGCGAAATCTGCGTCCGCGGCCTCGGCGTCTTCAAAGGCTATTTCGGTAATCCCGAGGCCAACGCCAAATCGTTTCGCGATGGCTGGTTCCGCACCGGCGATTTGGGCCGGGTCGACGAGGCCGGCTACGTCTACATCACCGGCCGTGCCTCGGACATGTACATTTCCGGCGGCGCCAACGTTTACCCGCGCGAAGTCGAGGAAGTCTTGCTCACCCACCCGGCGGTTTCGGAAGTCGCGGTGCTCGGCGTGCCCGACCCGAAATGGGGCGAGGCGGGGGTCGCGGTGGTCGTGCGCCACCGGCGCGCCGCCGCCGATGCCGCCGATCTCGCGCGCTTCCTCGACGACAAGCTCGCGCGTTACAAACATCCGCGGCGGATCTTCTTCTGGGACGAAATACCGAAGTCGGGTTACGGCAAGGTGCCGAAGTACCTCATCCGCGCCCAGCTCTACGAGCGCGGCGATCTTCGCGAGGGCGAGGCGGTATGAGAGCGATCCGCCATCCCGGACCGCCGCTCGAGCCCCGTCTGTTGACCGCCCGTTCCGATACCAGCACGGAGTTCGCGATCGATCTCGGCGCGGGCGCGGACTTGCTCGCGACCTTGGCCGAGGCGTTGGAGCGGCTGGGGGTCGATACGGCCGGCGTCCGCTTCGCCGGCGGAAACTTGGATCGGATCGGCTTCGTGACCGGCGTTCCCGATCCGACCGGATATCGGATCGCGACGCACTCGGCGCCGACCTACCTCGATGGGCCGATCGTGCTGATCGGCGGCAGCGCGATTCTCGGGCGCGAGAGCGCCGACCGTTTGCGGCTCCACTGCCACGCCGCGTTTGTCGCCGCCGATGGCACCGCGCGAAGCGGCCACCTGCTGCCGGGCTGCTGCCCGGTCGGCACCGGTGGCGCGTGCGCATTCGTGACCGCGACCGGCAGCGCGCAGTTCGCCGTCGCGTTCGATCCGGAGACCAATTTCCCGCTCCTGCAGCCGGTGGCTGCAGCATGACTGCGGGCGTCACGGCCGGTCGGTTCGGGCGCCTGTTGACGGTGCGGGTCCGACCCAATCTCGACCTCACGCTCGGGATCGAGGCGCTTTGCGCCGACCATGGGGTGCGCCACGCCGAGGTTCGCGCCGCCGTCGGCAGTCTGATCGACGCCGTTCTCGTCACGCCGAACGGCCGGCGCACGATCGCCGGGCCGGGACTCGAAATCGCGCTCACCGCCGGCCGGGTCGCGCCGGACGAAAGCGGCCAGCCGCGCGCGCAGTTGTACGGACTGGTCTCCGATGGCGAAGGCCGGCCGTATGGCGGCGCGTTCGCGCGCGGTGAAAATCCGGTGTTCGTTACGCTCGAACTCGTCCTTCAAGAGTGGCTACCCGATCGTCAGGCGACCTGATACAACGCGCCACCGCGACGTTTTCGGCACAGGGGAAAGCCATGGGGCAGTCGTTTAAAGCGCTGGTCATCGACCAGTTCGACGGCAAGACAAAATCCGGATTCCAGAAACTCGACACCGACCAGTTGCCGGCGGGCGAACTCTCCGTCGACGTCAGCCACTCGACCGTAAACTATAAGGACGGACTTGCCGTCAGCGGCAAGGGCAAGATCGCGCGGAAGTACCCGATGGTGGGCGGAATCGACCTGGCCGGTGTCGTGACCCATTCGACGTCGGCCGATTTCAGGAGCGGCGATCCGGTCGTCGTTTGCGGCGGCGGCTTGTCCGAAACGCACTGGGGCGGATACGCCGAGAAGGCGCGCGTTCCTGCCGACTGGGCAGTCAAGATTCCGGCACCGTTCTCGGCGAGCCAGGCGATGGCGATCGGAACCGCCGGTTTCACCGCGATGCTTGCGGTGATGGCGCTCGAGCGCGTCGGGCTCGAGCCCGGGCCGCACGAGGTGATCGTCACCGGCGCCGCCGGCGGGGTCGGGAGTGTCGCCGTCGCGCTCTTGTCCAAGCTCGGCTACAAAGTCGCAGCCTCGACCGGACGTGCCGCAACCCACGACTATCTGAAAGGCTTGGGCGCGACCACGATCGTCGCCCGCGAGGAACTCAACAAACCATCGGGCCGTCCGCTCGATTCCGAGCGCTGGGCCGGCGGCATCGATTCGCTCGGCGGCGAGACATTGGCGAGCGTGCTGCGCCAGACCCGCGCCAACGGCGCGGTCGCCGCATGCGGGCTGGCCGAGAACTTCGCACTGCCGACGACGGTGATGCCGTTCATTCTGCGCGGCGTCAGCCTGCTCGGCATCAATTCGGTGATCCTCACCGCCCAGCAGCGCCGTGACGCGTGGCGCCGGCTGGCGCGCGACCTCGATCCCACGCTGCTCGACGCCATGACCCAGACCGTCGCGTTCGACCAAGTGCCGCGCCTGGCCGAAGAGATTCTCAAGGGCCAGGTGCGCGGTCGCACCGTGGTCGCGATCAAGGGCTAACGGTTCGCGGCGCTTGCTCCGCGCTGGCCAGCTATACTGAGCGGCGGCATGAGGGAAGGTTTTTACAGCGCGCGGTTCAAAGGCGAAGGCACCGGCGACGGCTTCGCCATCCTCGTCTTCATGAACGGTGTCGTCGTCGGCGCCTCGTCGAACGACGCGACCTATGAAGGCGACTACAAGACCGACGCGGAGACCGGTCACACCGTGATCGCGATCAGCGTGACCTATCCGCCGGGCGGCGGGCCGAAAGCCAAGCGCGGCGACGGCGCGCCACCGGTCGCGTGGGGCGTCGACCTCACCTCGATCGTGCCGCCCGACTTCGAGGGCAAGCCGATCGTCGGGAGTTCGCCGTTCGGCATGATCGAGGTCGTATTCAAGTACGTGCGCGGACTTCCCGGCGCTGCGGCGGCTGAAGACGACGACGAAGAGGCTTAACCGGCCTACCCGCGGGCGACGAAGCTCGGATTGACGAAATCCGGCTTGCCGTAGGTGAGCGGCGCGCCTGCGACCGTGGCAACGCTTCCGCCGGCCGCCGCCAGCACCGCATGGCCGGCGGCCGTGTCCCATTCCATGGTGCGGCCGAGGCGGGGGTAGACGTCGGCCGCACCCTCGGCGATCACGCAGAACTTGAGCGAGCTGCCGGCTTCGGCGTAGGCGGCGACGCGGAGCGTCTGCACGAACGCCTGGGTCTCGGGATTGTTGTGCGAGCGGCTCGCCATCACGGTGACGCCCGCGGCCGGCGGTATCCGGACCCGGATCGAGCGGCGCAGGGCGCCGTCATCCTCGCGAAAGGCGCCGCGTTCGTCGCCGCCATAGAGGCTGCCCTTGGCCGGGACATAGACGATTCCGGCGACCGGACGCCCGCGTTCGATCAGCGCGATGTTGACGGTGAACTCGCCGTTGCGGTTCAGGAATTCGCGGGTGCCGTCGAGCGGATCGACCAGCCAGAATGGGCCGGCGTCGATCGCGGGGCGGATGCCGCGCGCCATTCGCTCTTCGGCGACGATCGGGATCGCCGGCGTCAACCGCGCGAGCGCGGCGACGATCACCGCTTCGGCGGCCTCGTCGGCGTCGGTGACCGGGGTGCGGTCGGGCTTCTCGCGCACCGCCGGCGCGCCGTAGACCGCCATGATCACGCGCCCGGCATCGCGGGCAACCGCGACCAAGGCGTCGGTGAGGTCGCTCGCGGCGATCGAAGTGGTCATGCCGGGGCGGGGACCCGATTCAAGCGAGCGCGCGGCGGAGATCGGCGATCAGGTCATCGACGTCCTCGACCCCGACCGATAGGCGTACCAAGCCGTCGCCGATCCCGAGCGTCGCGCGCACGGTGGGCGGTACCGAGGCATGGGTCATGATCGCCGGATGTTCGATCAAACTCTCGACTCCGCCCAGGCTTTCGGCGAGCGCAAAAATCTCGCAACGTTCGAGGAAGCGGCGTGCCGCGGCGAGGCCGCCCGTGAGCACCGCCGTCACCATGCCGCCGAAACCGTGCATCTGGCGCTGCGCCAGCGCGTGCTGCGGGTGCGAGGGGAGGCCGGGGTAGTAGACCGTCGCTACCTTGGGATGCTGCGCGAGAAACGCGGCGATCGTTTTCGCGTTCGCGCAGTGGCGCTCCATTCGGAGCGCCAGCGTCTTGAGCCCGCGCAGCGCCAGGAAACTGTCGAACGGTCCGGCGATGGCGCCGACTGCGTTCTGCAGGAACTTGAGCCGCTCGGCGATCTCGCTCTGTTCGCGGACGATCGCGACGCCGCCGATCATGTCGGAATGGCCGTTCAGGTACTTGGTGGTCGAGTGGACGACGATGTCGAAGCCGTGGTCAAGCGGACGCTGCACGTAGGGCGATGCGAAGGTGTTGTCGCAGACGCTGATCAGACCGCGCCCGCGGGCGACCGCGGCGATCGCCGAAAGATCGACCAAGAGGAGCAGGGGGTTGGTCGGGGTCTCGACCCACACTAGCTTGGTCGCGTCGGTGATCGCGCTTTCGAGTGCGGCGGCATCGGTCAGGTCGACGAACGAGACGCGGAGATGAGCGCTCCGGGCACGGACGTGCTCGAACAAGCGCCGCGTCCCGCCATAGAGGTCGTCCATGGCAACGATGTGCGATCCGGCCGGCAGCAGATCGAGCACGGTCGCCTCGGCGGCAAGACCGGAGGCGAACGCGAACCCGGCGGCGCCGTTTTCGAGATCGGCGACGCACGCTTCGAACGCGGCGCGGGTCGGGTTCTGGCTGCGCGCATACTCGTAGCCCTTGTGGACGCCGGGGCTCTCCTGGACGTAGGTCGAGGTCGCGTAGATCGGCGTCATGATCGCGCCGGTGGTGGGATCGGGCGACTGGCCGGCGTGAATGACGCGGGTCGCGAACCCGGGCCGGTTCTTGGTGTCGGCCATCAGCGCACCTTGCGGCGGAGGTAAGCGAGGAGGTCGGTCTTGGTGACGAGGCCCAAGAACGCGTCGCGGTCGACGACGATGGCGACGCGGTCGGCGCGGAGGATCGAGATCACGGTGTCGAGCGGATCGCCGGGCCCGACCACCTCGAGGCGCTGCGTCATGAAGTCGCGCACCGGCGCCTTGAAGTTGTCCTCGTGCCGGTAGATTGCGAGCAATAAGTCCGATTCATCGATGATCCCGACCAGCCGGTCCTTTTCGAGCACCGGCAGCTGACCCAGGTCGTAGAGCTGCATGCGCGCATGTGCAAACAGCAGGCTGTCGCCTGGCTCGACCGAAACGACGGCGCCTTCCGCCGCCGGCCGGCCGATCAGATCGCGGAGATCGCCGTGCGTTTCCCGTGCGAGGAAGCCCTGATCGATCATCCAATAATCGTTGTACATCTTGGAGATGTACTTGTTGCCCGAATCCGGCGCCAGCGTCACCACGCGCTTGGGCGAGGCTTGCGCCCGGCAATAGCGGAGCGCGGCGGCGACCAGGGTTCCGGTCGAAGAGCCGCCGAAGATGCCTTCGCGCAGCAGGAGCTCGCGCGCGGTCGCGAACGCTTCGGCGTCGTCGATTGTGTAGGCCTCGGCGACGAGTGCAAGATCGCAGTTGTCGGGCACGAAGTCCTCGCCGATGCCTTCGACCAGCCACGCGCCGGCCGTTCCCATGCGGCCGCTCTTGACCAAATCGGCCAGCACCGAGCCCTTGGGATCGGCCAGCACCGTGCGAACGTCCGGCGCCACCCGCTTGAAGTAACGGCCGAGGCCGGTGAGGGTGCCGCCCGAACCGACGCCGACCACCACCGCATCGAGCGCGCCGTCCATCTGCGCCCAGATTTCGGGGCCGGTGCCTTGCTCGTGCGCGCGCGGATTGTTCGGATTGGCGAACTGATTGACCCAGAACGCGCCGGCGATCTCGCGCTCAAGCCGCGCCGTCATGTCCTGATAATAGGCGGGGTGGCCCCTGACGACGTTGGAGCGCGTGATCCGCACTTCGGCGCCCAAGGCTTCGAGGTGCTGGATCTTCTCCCGGCTCATTTTGTCGGGGACGACCAGGATCAGGCGGTAGCCCTTTTGCGCTGACACCAGCGCGAGGCCGAGCCCGGTGTTGCCGGCCGTCGCTTCGATGATGGTGCCGCCCGGCTGCAGGCGGCCGTCGCGCTCGGCGGCTTCGATCATCGCGAGTCCGATCCGGTCCTTGATCGACCCGCCGGGGTTCTGGTTCTCGAGTTTGACGAACAGACGGCAGCGGCCGGTGTCGATCCGCATCACCTCGGCCATCGGCGTGTTGCCGATCTGCCCGAGGATCGAGCGGACGGGCGGCGCGGCGGGCGTCATGCCGGGAGGCTCGCGGCGACGCTGAAGAAGGGGACGGTGCGGCCCTTGCCGGTCGAGACGGCGGGACGGTCGAAGCCGGCCGCGACCATCAGCGCCGCGACCTCCTCGGTCTTCCGGTAGATGAAGCCCAGCCGTTCGAACTTGGCTCGCTGGACGCCGCCTGGCAGCCGAAAGGCGATCGCCAGGCGGCCGCCCGGCTTCAAGACGCGGGCCGCTTCGCGAAGCGGTACGACCGGGTCGGTCCAGAAGTAGATCGTGTTGACGGTGACCGCGGCGTCGATCCGCGCGGCCTGGAACGGAAGCCTCGCGAAATCGCCGGGGAGAATCGCGAGGCGGCGCTGGGCGATCAGGTCGGCACGCGCGCGCTCGGCCGCTGTCAGCATGGTGGCCGAGGCGTCGACTCCGTAAACGATCCCCTCCGGTACGCGCTCGGCCATGATCCGAAACGCCGGCCCACCGCCGAAGCCGATGTCGAGGATGTGCGCGGCCGGATCTAGCGCCAGTTGCCCGAGCGCGAGCGCGTAGAGCGGCAGGTTGGCGTCGTTCATCTGCCGCGCGACGCGGCGGCCGAGCAGCCCGCGCGGATGGCGCAGGTGGCGCGCGGTCAGGGCATCGTAGAGGAACATGCGAGGATCGTGTTCGATCTTGAGCGGTTGGTCTACTCTTTCGTCCGATTGGGGCCGGGAGCGGCGGAGGCGAACATGTCGGTCGAGGCACTGCGTTTCCTTCACGTCGTTGCGGTCATTGTTTTGGGCGGCGGTCTGCTCGCGGTGTTGGTCGCCGAAGTACGCACGCGCCGGCAGAACGATCTCGGCATTTTCGCCGAACTGGTGAAGAGCATCCGCATTTTCTATAGCGGCCTCGTGGTCCCGGGCGCGATCGTGATCGGAATCACCGGCGTCGTGCTGGTCGCTTCCTATTATGACGGCTGGGCGGCCTTCGCCGAGCCGTGGATCGGCGGCATGGCTGCGCTCTATGTGTTCGAGTTCGTCGAAGGCAATACCGTGACCCGGTTCTATTTCGGCCGCGTCCGGCGCTTGACGCGCGACGCCGTCGCGGCCGGCCGCTTCACGCCCGAGCTCGAGGCGGCGCGTGGCCAGCAGATCCTGACCTTCACCCACTTCCTCGATGTGCCGCTCTTTTTGGCGATGGTGTTCCTGGGCGTGGCGCGGCCGGATAGCTGGAACGCCGTGGTCTGGGCGGTGGTCGTGGCGGCGGCGGTGGCCGTGGTCTTGAGCGCAACGGTGCCGCGGCTGGTGCGGCCGACGGCTTGATGGTGCCGCTTGACTCGGGCGCCGGTTCTCTTTAGAACAAAACAAGAACAAATAAAGAGAGAACAACCGGAGGGTAACCCCGTCCGGTCGTCAGGATGGATTTCCCATGTTGCGGACCTACCCCGAGGGTGTCGCTCCCCCGGCCAGCTTTAGTATCCCCCCGCCTCCGCCCGGGCTCCCCGCGGACCGGCTCGCCGCTACCCGCACCGAAGTGGCGCGGATCGAGCGCCAGAGCCTGGGCGCCGGCGTGAGCGAGCGGGCGGCGGCGCTGGGGGCCCCCGCGATCGATGCGAGCTTGGGCGGCGGACTCGCGCTCGGCGCGCTCCACGACATCGCGGCCGCCGACGTCGGCGCCGGGTTGGGGCTGGTC
>Ga0194132_10002355_pt1 | contig 35700 bp, 25 predicted proteins | sample TA2KigOf80mmetaG_FD_148612 | JGI IMG/M metagenome (GOLD analysis project Ga0194132, IMG submission 148612) | Freshwater microbial communities from Lake Tanganyika, Tanzania - TA2015054 Kigoma Offshore 80m | ecosystem: Environmental > Aquatic > Freshwater > Lake | place: Tanzania: Lake... | reverse complement strand
TCAGCCGGAAGGTTGGATCCTGCGAGAGCCGCTCGGCATCGTTGACATCCTCGTAGCCGGCAATCCGGCTGTAGACGGACTGGCGCAGTAGGTCCGCCAGCGGAAGCTGGGTATTCTTGCCGCGCCGTGAGTCAGTCAGGTGTTGGGCAATGAGAGCACCGAAGCCCAGCCGTTCATCCAACTCACGCACCAGGATCAGACCACCATCGGAAGTAACGCGCGATCCCTGGAAGTCGATCTTGAGAAGGCCGTTGAACGAGAGCTGAAAGGGCTGGTTTTGTTTGTCACCCATTGGGTGCTGTCCTCCGCAGGGGTCTTCGCTGCCTTCAAACCCCTATCGATATTGATGCGGACGAGCATCCAGGAGATTCGCACGCGCGGCTCAAAACGGAAATGTGGGGTAATGGGATGCCGGAAAGGACCTGAGAAGTTCGTCCGCGGCGTCGCGTCCTCCCCGAAAGGGGCTCAATCCGCCGCCGGCATTCGGAAACTGCCCACGCAGGTAATCGAACAGGTCGTCCCGGTCCTGGAAATCGCGGCGAAGGTTCATGAGGTTTTTCGCTTGGCCCTGCAGCGGTCGCTGCAATACTTCACATCATTCCAAACGCGCTCCCACCGTTTGCGCCAGGTGAACGGCCGCCCGCATGCCTGGCAGATCTTGGTGGGGAGGTTCTGTTTGCTCACTCCTCCCATGTTTAGTTGATGACGGCGGGGAGCCTATGACGCACATTTTTCGCTCGCCTCAGATCCCGCGGGCCGAGGGGGGACAGTGCGAATCTCCCTCTGCGTTTCGATCAGTCTGAGCTGCCCAGTTCCGCGATCATCTCCGCCGCGGCGAGTCCGGACAGGAAAGCGCCCTCCAGACGCGACCCGCCGAAGGCGTCTCCCGCAATCGCGAGGGGCGGTTGGCGCGAGAAGAGACAAGCCGGCCTCTGGCCTGCCTCCACCGGCCGGCTGTACCTCCAGCGATGCAACTGCCAGGCTGTGATTTCTCCTCCCAGCCATGGTCCGGCCGCTTCCAGAAGAAGCCTGGCGGCGTCCTCCTGCGGCGCTTCCAGATAGTCGCGGGAGAAGTCCGCCCGGGCGTGTACCGTCAGAGCCGCGGCTCCGTTGGAGACACCTTTCTGCGTATTGTCCGCGATCCACTCAACCGGCCCCTGCTCCGGGCGAATGTAGCCGGGCGGAGGAACCCGGCTCGGTCCGTCGATGGTCACAAGCAATGCAAGACAAGGATCGAAGGAGATGGCAGCGAGAGTGGAGAGGAGTTGGGAGGGCAACCGATCCGAACAGGCTGCCAGCAGAGCCAAGGCCTGCGGCGCGGGGGCCGTCAGCACAAGAGCGCCCGCGCGCAGGGTCAGGCCGGACTCGGTGATCACCCGCCAGCCTTCGTCCGCTGGCTCCACGCGCGCCACCTTAGTCTCTGTCCGCACGTCGAACTGCATGGACAAGTGCTTCGCAAGCGCATTCATCCCACCCGCTGCCCGGTACCGGACATGCCCGCCTTCGTCAAACCAAGGGACCACCCAGTTGGCCTGCTGCCATCGGTTGGTTGCCTCCCGAAAGCGTGGGTCCCGCACCGTGAAGAACTGCGCGCCGTGATCGAAACGGCTCTCGCCCATTCTCCTGGTGGCCATGCGCCCGCCGGCGCCACGGCCCTTGTCGAGCAACGTGACGTTCCAGCCCCTCTCGCGCAATTCGCCGGCGGCGGTCAGACCGGACATGCCGGCGCCGACGATTACACATGAGGGATCCATTTACAATCGCTCCTTTCCCAAGAACGGAATGGTTGAAGTCAATGAGCAGTCACGAAGGTGAAAAGGTTGAGGACACACAGTGCAAATGCAGGAAGCGCGGCGGGAAGCGGATGCTTAATTCTATAACAGTTGATTATCTTCAGCTCTTGCAAAGCTCTTGCAAAGGCTGCGCTACCGCCGGCTGTTGCCTGGGAGTTCCGTCTATCAGTTCTGCCGTTGGGGCATCAATGCGGTCCAGCGGGAACTCCGTCCTCAATGGCCTGACATGACATGGAGCCGCCAGATTTCGCTATCGCTTCGGACTCAAACTTGCGGGCAGTCACCACTTTCAACCCGCTCAACGGTTCCATGGTTACCCCACACGAATCGCCGACCCCGTTACCTGGGCGGCGCCGGGAGACACCAGCCAGAGCGCCGTGGCGGCCACCTGCCGTGGATCGGTCCAGTTGGCGAAGTCAGCCCCTGGCATGGCGGCCCGATTGGCCGGTGTGTCGAGTGTGCCGGGCAGGATGGCGTTCGCGGTGATCTCTTCGGTGCGCAGTTCCGCGGCCAGGGATTGCACCAGCGAAACCAGGGCGGCTTTCGACGCGCTATAGGCGGCGGCGCCCGGCTGAGGATGGGTGGCGGCGTGGCTTCCAATCGCCACGATTCTTCCGGGACGGTTCGATCGCAGCAGCGGCAGCACCGCTCGCGCCGCTCGCAGAAAGGCGAGCGCGTTGATCTCCATCATCCCCAGAAAATCCTGATCGGAGGCGGCGTCAAAGGACGTGCCGCCGGTCCAGCCTCCCACCAGATGCACAAAAGCATTGATGGGCGGGGCTCCGGCAAGCGCCGCGGCCAGGGTTTCCGGCTTGCCCAGGTCCGCCGGAACGGCATGGAAGCGCGGATCCGGAAAATCCGCGGGCATGATGGAACGCGCCATACCGGCCACCGTGGCGCCGGCGTCCAGAAACGCCTGCGTGACATACGTCCCAAGGCCGCCCTTGGCGCCGGTGATGAGTACGGTGGTTCCAGGAAGCTGAATCATGTCTGGCGTTGTATCCCGCCGTGCTGGCAGTGCATTCCCTGCTCAGATGCCGGCGTACCAGGCATAGCCGCGCTCGGGCGTCGCCCCGCCCAAGCCCTTGCCCAGGTTCTTCACCGTGTCCGTCACCACCATGCGTGTGACATACTTCAAGCTCTTGTAGCCCAGGTGCCGGGGCACGCGCAGCCGCAGCGGCCCTCCATGCGCCACGGGAATCTCCGCCCCGTTCATGCCCAGCGCCAGGATGGTCTGCGGATGCAGCGCGTCCGCCATATCCAGGCTGTCCCACCAGCGCGTCTGGAACGAGTAATAGACCACAAAGCGCGCCCGCGGCTGCATGCCCACCAGATTCAGCACGTGGCTGAGTGGCACACCGGCCCATTCGGCGATGTACGACCAGCCCTCTTCACAGGCCAGGTGCGTAATCTGCCCGCGCTGGGGGAAGCTCTTCAGTTCAGCGATGGAAAAGGTGGCCGGCCGGTCCACCATGCCGCTGATGGCAAGGCGCCAATCGGTGAAGCCAGACGCCTCAAGCCGTTTGAACTCCTCGTCCTGCGGAGGGCGTCCGTTGGCGCGCGGCGGTTTGGTGATCTGGTCCCGGGTGAACTCACGCGCCAGCGCATTGGCCCCCAACAGACGCTGCGCGGCATAGGTGAGCGTCTCGCCGGGGCCCCACACCCCTACGCCGTCCGGCGGGATGAGTCCATACTTGTCCGCCAGACGCGCGGCCACGGCCACGCCCGAGGCGCCGGCCAGCGCCGTGGCGCCGCGAGCAATCCACTTCCGGCGGGATGGGCTCATGAGGATCTCTCCTTCGAAGGGTTACCGGCGATCATCGAACGCATGCGGGAACGGAATCCCGCCAGAATCACCATGGCGATGTGCGTGAAGAAAAAACCAAGCAGAGCCAGCGTGGCGAAGAAATGAATGGTCCGTGCCGATTGCTGCCCGCCAAACACCTCTGCGGTGAACGGGAAGGCCGCGGTGAAACCGGGCGACATCGCCAGGCCGGTCCAGATCATCAACGGGAACAGAAAGAGCACCACGCCCAGATAGGCCAGCCGCTGCAACGGGTTGTACGACCATGCCTCTTCCGGCGGCGGCCGGCGAAGCCGCAGGTGATTCATCGCCACGCGCCCGAGATTTGCCGGCGATAACGTGCCCGATTCCGGCAGCAGGTGGCGGCGGAAGTAGCCGCGCCGCAGCACCGAGACCGCGTATGCGATGCCGGCAAACACCACGAACCACGCCGACTGAAAGTGTAGCGACCGGCTCCAGCCGTTCTGATCCTTAAGCACGAAGCTGTAGCCGGTGGGCACCGATCCGCGTGAAGCGGGAATGGGCAACTGGAACAGCGCGGGCATATGCACGTGGCCCGCTTCACCCCAATAGAAACGCGGGTGCGAGATCACGATCTCCGCACCCGTCACCACCAGGGCGATAAAGCAGAGAGCCGTGATCCAGTGCGTCACACGAATCACCGCGGAATGGCGGGGGCTCTCTTGGGAACCTTGGGTGGCGGCGGGGACTGCCATTCCGGCAGTGTAGCACCGGTGGCCGCTTAGCGGAGTCCTGGTACGCCGCCCATGGAATGCGCCGACCGCACGGCGCGCAGAATCGCGGCTGCCACGGCTTCCGCCGCCGCCACACCCAGCGCATGCAGGTCCGCCCGGTTCTCGCCGTTGGCCAGCGCAAACACCACATCGCCGTCGAACAATGTGTTGACCGGTGAGATGGACCGCGCCATGCCCAGGCCGGCCAGTTGCGCCAGCTTGCAGGCTTCCACCTTCGTCAGCCGCGCGTTGGCAGCCACCACCACCAGCGTGGTGTTCTGGCGCGCAAAACCGCCGCGGGCTCCCCGCTTCATCTGGGCCGCGCTGTTCAGAAACTCGCGGCTGGTGGGCGAAACGCGCGCCCCCGCCACAATCGAGCCATTCGCCGGGTCGATCACGTCGCCAAAGGGATTCACCGCCGCCAGCGCGGCCACGCGGAATCCCGCCAGTTCGCCCTCAAGCTCCACCGTGGCGGACCCGATGCCCGACTTCATCGCCTGCGCCATGCCCCGCAACTTCCCCGCCGTGGCGCCCGTGCCGGCTCCCACGCAGCCCTCTTCCACGGCCTTATCCGAGGCCGCCGCCGCCGCCGCTTCGCCCATCTCGCGCCCGGGGCGCACATCGGCGCGGCCAATGGCAAGGTCGTACAGCACCGCCACCGGCACAATCGGTACTCGCGCCGTGGAGGTCTCAAAGCCGTATCCCTTGCGTTCAAGAAACCGCCGCACGCCGCTGGCTGCTTCCAGCCCGAACGCACTCCCGCCAGTCAGCAGAATCCCGTGGACCTGCGGCGTCACATGATCGGGCTGCAGCGTTTCAATCTCCTGCGTACCCGTGGCCGAGCCGCGCACATCCACGCCGGCCACCGCCCCCGCCGGACAGAGAATGGCCGTGCAACCGGTGAGCGCCTTGAAATCGGACGCATGCCCCACCAGAATGCCGGGAATATCGGTCAAACCCTTCATGGCTTGCTTCAGCGTACCATCGGCCCGCCGGTTGGCTTATACTCAACCAAGCCATGGCGAACCTGACAATAGCGAGACGGGCGCGGCTCACCGCGCTGGCTCCGGCCGCGATGCAAACCGCGAGCCCGGGAGGCGGCTTGACCGTTACATCGATCGACGCGTACCCGCTGCGGGAGCCAGGCACAGGCCGCCGCTACACCGTGCTTCGCGTCAAGGCGCAGGGCGGCGCAACAGGATTTGGCGAATGCTCCGGCCTCACGGCGGCTCAGTTGGATCAGACGCGCGGCATCGTGGTGGGCCAGCCTGCCACGGCGTACGAGGTGCTGGAACGCCGTCTCGCCGGAACCCCAACGGCGCAGTGCGGCGTGGTGATGGCGCTGCTCGACCTGTGCGGCAAGGCGGCCAAGGCGCCGGTGTATCAGGTGCTGGGCGGGCCCACGCGCTTCAAGGCGCGAGCCCTGGCCACCCTCACCGGCGGCACGAACCGCGAACTGGCGGAGCGTCTGGCTGAAGCTCGCGCGGGGGGATACCAGGCGTTTTCCGTTCCGCTTCCAAGCATCAAGACGTTCTCGCCGAACCATGGCAAGGATTTCATCACCGCCGTCGAAGAGCGCATGGCCGCGCTTCGCGAGGCAGCCGGCGACACAGGCGACCTGGTGCTGGATGGCGCCGGCGGCATGACCACCGGTGACGCCAGCGCGGTGGCCGCCGCCGTGGAACGGTTCCATCCGCTGTGGCTCAACGAACCATGCGCCGTGGCGAACCTGGGCGCGGTGCGGAAAATCGCCCAGGAATCGGTCACGCCGCTCGGCTTCGGCGCCGGCATCGCCGATGCGGCCATGTTCCAGAACCTGCTCCGTGAAGAGTGCGCCGACCTGCTGCGGCCCGACCTTTCGCTGATGAGCATCGCCCGCGCCCGCCGCGTGGCGGCCATGGCTGAAACCTACTACGTGGCCGTGGCGCCCCGGCTCGACGGCGGCCCCATCGCCACCGCCGCCGCCCTTCAACTGGCCGCGGCTCTTCCCAACTTTTTCATTCAGGAAGTTCCGGCGGCATCCGGCGAAGCGCGCGCCATGCGCAACGCCCTGGCCGGCGCCATCGAACAGGTGACCGGCGGCTTCCTCGCGCTGCCCACGGGCCCGGGTCTTGGCGTGCGGGTGGACGAAAGCGTGTTGACGAAGTACAGGGAGAGTGCGTGATGAGACGGCGTCATTTTCTGGCTGGAATGGCGGGGACGGGGGCGGGGGCGGCGGCTGCCGCTCGCGGGGCGGCTCCCGTGGATTGCGGTTGCGCCCCGGCCTTGCAGGCGGCGCAATCGGGACCCGTCGGCGCGCGGGCGTTTGAGAACGTTGGTTCGAAGAACCGCATTACCGCGATGAAGGTATTCGGCGTCTCGCTGACGCCCGATTCCGACCGGCCGTACGTCTTCGTGAAAATCGAAACGCGCGAAGGCGTCGTGGGATGGGGCGAAGCGACGCTCGAAGGCAAGGCCGCCGCGGTGATGGCCTGCATTGACGACTTCAAGGAATTCCTCATCGGCGCGGACCCGATGCTGGTGGAACATCACTGGCAATCGATGTACGTCCACAGCTTCTATCGCGCCGGGCCCGTGATCGGCTCCGCCATCGCCGGCATCGATCAGGCGCTGTGGGACATCCGCGGCAAGATGCTGGGCATGCCGGTCTACAAGCTGCTGGGCGGACCGTTCGATGAGCGCGGCGTTCGCGGCTACTATCACATCCGCGGCGGCAATCGCGAGGAACTGCGGCGCGCCGCCGCCATCGCGCGCGCCAACGGCATCACCTGCTTCAAGAGCGGCATCCCCGGCTACTACGAGTGGATCGAAACCAGCGCCAAGATCAAACGCGCCGTCGAATGGATGCAGATGCTGCGCGAGGGCCTTGGACCCGACATCGATATCGGCGTGGACTTCCACGCCAAGACCAGCCCCGCCGTGGCCGCCATCCTGGTGAAGGAAGTGGAGCCCCTGCGCCTGCTGTTCATCGAGGAGCCCTGCCCGCCGGAAAACGTCAAGGCCATGGCGCGCATCGCTCGGCGGTCCACCACTCCCATCGCCACCGGAGAACGGCTCATCGCCTCTTACTCCTGCCGCGAACTTGTCGAAATGGGCGTGGTGGACATCATCCAGACCGACATCAACCACGTCGGCGGCATCACCGCCCTCTGGAAGACCGGCGCGCTGGCCGAAGCCTCCGGCATCTCCATGGCGCCGCACGCCTGCGAAGGGCCCATCGGTGGCATCGCCACGGTGCATGTCGACGCCGCCACCCCGAACTTCATCGTGCAGGAGATCTGCAGCGGCGTCGAGCCGGACATGAAAGAGAAGGTGTGGGCCGAATGGCTGGGCTTCCCGGCCATGCGCATGGTGAACGGCCGCTTCCCGCTGCCGGACAAACCCGGGCTCGGCTTCGAACTCACCGAAGCCGCGCTGAAGAAGTATCCCTTCGGCGGAACCCGCCCCATGGCGCGCGTGTTCCATGAAGACGGCAGCGTCGCCGAATGGTGACGGCGCCCTCGGCCAGGCAAGAAACTACGCGATCATCTTCCTCACCACTTCGCCGTGCACGTCCGTCAGCCGGAAATCGCGGCCCATGTGGCGATAGGTGAGCCGCGTGTGGTCAAAGCCCAGTTGATTGAGGATGGTGGCCTGCAGATCATGCACGGTCATCGGATCCTCCACCACGTTGAACCCCAGATCGTCCGTCTTGCCGATCACCTGCCCGCCCTTGATGCCGCCGCCGGCCAGCCACATCGAGTATGCGTTCGGATGATGGTCGCGCCCGGCGTTGTCCGCCTCCTGCGTGTTGCGCACTTCCTGCATCGGCGTGCGCCCGAACTCGCCGCCCCACACCACGAGCGTTGAATCCAGCAGGCCGCGCCGTTTCAGATCCTTCAGCAGCGCGGCCGTCGGCCGGTCCGTGATGTCGCAGTTGCGCTTCAGCTTGCGGTTCAACTGCACGTGGTCATCCCAGCTTGCATGCATCAGAAGAATGAACCGCACGCCGCGCTCCACCATCCTGCGCGCTAGCAGACAGTTGGTGGCGAACGGCCGCGAGGTCTCGTCGTTCACGCCATACAGGTCCAGCGTCTCGCGGGACTCGCCGGAAAAATCGGCCAGTTCAGGCCCCGCGCTCTGCATCCGGTAAGCCAGTTCATAGGACGCCATCCGCGAGGCGATCTCCATGTCGCCCACCGCCGCATGATGCTCCTCATTCAGATCCCGCAGCGCGTCCAGGCCCGCGCGCTGCGTCAGTCCCGAAACCCCGGGCGGATTGGCCAGATACAAAATGGGATCCCCGGAGCCGCGCAGCGGCGTGCCCTGGAACGTCGAAGGCAGAAAGCCGCTGGAAAAATTCGTCGCGCCGCCGCTGGTGCCCGCGCCCGAAGTGAGCACCGCAAAGCCCGGCAGATTGCTCGATTCGCTGCCCAGCCCATACACAGTCCAGGCGCCCATCGTGGGCCGCCCGATCTGCGTCGACCCGGTGAACAGCAGCAACTGCCCGGGGTGGTGATTGAACGCCTCCGTGCTCATCGAGCGCACCAGGCAGATATCGTCGGCGCAACTGGCCGTGTGTGGAATGAAATCTGAAAACTGCGTGCCCGATTGCCCATGCGGCTTGAACACGCGAGGGCTGGCCAGCACCGCTGCACTGGGCTTGATGAACGCCAACTTCAGATCGCGCGTGAAGGAATCGGGCAGCGCCTGGCCATGCCATTTCTGCAGGCCCGGCTTGGGGTCGAACAGATCCATCTGGCTGGGCCCGCCCTCCATGAACATGAAGATCACGCTCTTGGCTTTCCCAGTGAAATGACCCTTGCGCGCCGCCAGAGGATTCGTGTCCGCGGCCAGCAGATCGCCCAGCGCCATGGCGCCAATGCCGCCGGCCACGCGCCCCAGAAACCGGCGCCGGTTGGTGAGTTCAAGATATTGGCGAACGTTCATGATCTACTCCCGGGTGATGAACTCATCCAGATTGAGCAGCACGCGGCACAGCGCGGCCCAGGCGGCGGCCTCCACGCGCGCGACACCTTCCACTTCCACCGGCATCAGTTGCGGAACCGCCCCGGCGTCGCCCGCCAGAATGCCCAGTTGCTGATCGAAAAGCCGAGCCATGCGCTCGCTCTCACGCGCCGATGGGGGCCGCGCCACCGTCAGGGCAAAAGCCCGGTTCAGGCGCGGCGCGAAACCCGCCGGCGATTCCCGCAGCACACGCACAGCCAACGCCTGCGCGGCTTCAAAGAACACCGGATCGTTCAGCAGGTTCAACGCCTGCAGCGGCGTGTTCGAATTGCGCCGCCGGCTGCACGCCAATGTCGAATCCGGCGCGTCGAAGTTCATCAACTGAGGGTGCGGCGTGGTCCGCTGGAAGTGCACGTAGAGTCCCCTGCGATACCGTTCCGCCCCCGCCGACTCCACCCACTTCCGCGACCCGTAGCCAAGCTCCGCCACCCCCGCCGGCTGGGGCGGATAAATGCTGCGCCCACCCACCGTGCGCGACAGCAAGCCGCTTGCCGCCAACGCCGAATCCCGGATGTTTTCCGCCGCAAGCCGCAGCCGCGATTGCCGCGCCAGCAGCGCATTGTCGGCATCCTTCGCCGCCGCATCCGGCCGCGCCGCGGATGACTGCCGGTATGCCGCCGACATCACCATCAGCTTCTGCATCTCTTTCAAGGACCAGCCGCCATCCATGAACTCAGCCGCCAGCCAATCCAGCAGTTCCGGATGCGACGGGCGTTCACCCTGTGTTCCGAAATCCTCCGAAGTGCGCACCAGCCCGCGCCCGAACATCTCCTGCCAGACGCGATTCATGATGACGCGTGCCGTCAGCGGATTCTCGCGCGCCACAAGCCATCGCGCAAAGGCCAGCCGCGCGGGTTCGCCCGTGGTCTTCATCGCGGGCAGGAACGCGGGCGGCAGAGGTTCCACCGTCAGCCCCTGACGCTTGTAATCGCCGCGAATGGCGATGTAGGCGGGCGGCACCGTCGGGTCGTCCTGCACCACCATCGCCTGTGAAAGCCGCGGGAACGCCCCCTCCAGCTCCGTCAACTCCCCGCGAGCCTTCTTCACGCGGTCCTGCTTCTCCTTGTCCCGCGGAATATCGGGCCCCGCGGAACTCAGGAACTGCGCCGTGATCCGCCGCGCCAGCCGCTCCGGCCTCCGGTCGCGATCCATCAGCAGCAGCTTATCCGCGTTGTCCAGCATCGCCCGGCACGCCGTCACCGCGAAATCCCACTCCACATCCTTACCCGGGTTGAGAATCGCTTGCCGCATCTTCACTTCCCACTCGGCTTCCAGTTCCGGAATGCGGTGCTTGTTCAGGATCTCCCGCCGCTTGGCCAGAAAATCGGCCTGAGTTCGCAGCCACGGGCCAAACTCGCCCTCCACCGGCGCATCAATCTCATCGTCGATGGTCCGATTCATCACCGCCATCAGCGAGTAGTAGTCGCGCTGCGTGATCGGGTCGTACTTGTGGTCGTGGCACTGCGCGCAACCCGCCGTCAACCCCAGCCACGTCGTCGCAATGGTGTTCGCGCGGTTCACCAGAATCTCGAAACGGTCCTCTGCCCGCGCCACCCCGGCCTCGCGATTGAGCAGCGTGTTGCGATGGAACCCCGTGGCGATCCGCTGATCGAGCGTCGCGTTCGGCAGCAGATCCCCCGCAATCTGATCAATGGTGAACTGGTCAAAGCTCTGGCCGCGATTGAGCGCCTCAATCAGCCACTGGCGATAGCGCCAGGCCCAGGGACGCGGCTGGTCTTTCTCAAACCCATCGGAGTCGGCATACCGAGCCAGATCCAGCCAATGCCGCGCCCACCGTTCGCCGTAATGAGGCGATCGCAACAGCCGGTCCACCACCCGCTGATACGCGCCCGGCGAACTGTCGGCAAGAAACGCCGCGGTCTCCTCCGGTGTCGGCGGAAGACCCGTCAGATCCAGCGTCACGCGGCGCAACTGCACCGCTCGCGGAGCCTCGCCCGAAGGCTTCAGCCCGGCCTCAGCCAGCTTCGCCAGAACAAATGCGTCGATCGGATTGCGGCCCCACTCGGCGCCCATCGCCGGCACCGCCGGCTTTCGCACCGGTTGAAAGGCCCAATGGTTCGATCCCTTCGCGCCCCCCGCCTTCGCCGCCGAAGCCGGCCACACCGCCCCCGCGTCGATCCACGCCCGCAACTTGGCGACCGCCGCCTCATCCAGCCGCGGTCCCGCCGGCGGCATCCGGAAGTTCTCCTTCTGCGACGTCACCCGGGCCATCAGAGCTGAACCGCTGGCATTCCCCGGCACAATCACCGCCCCCGAATAACCGCCGCGCAACGCCGCCACGCCGTCATCCAGCCGCAAACCGCTCATCTGCTGCGCCGCGCCGTGACACCCCGAACAGTTGCGCGCCAAGATAGGTGCAATCTCGCGGGCAAAATCCGGAGCCTGTGCCGCCGCCACGGGCACACTCAGCAACACGGGCAGACCCGTCACCAAAGTTCCGATCCGCATCATCTACATTATGTCGCGTCGGCTGTTCCGCGGGCGAACAGGAGGGTTCAAAAGCGGAGGAGTTCCAGAGGCATCTTCGCTCGCAACGCTCTGGCCGTTCTGATTGCCGTGGCCGCCGCTCGGGCCGGCTCCAAGGCTTACGTTGTCAACGCCGGTCTTGGCAACTGCGCTCATCAGATCATGATAAACTCCTGTGATTTGGGGTCACGGATAAGCGGGCGGCGTAGCCCCCTGTGACGCTCGCATGCTGGTCAACTGGCCGGCATCGGGGACACAGAGGCTTTCCTTCGCTCATCAGGAGGATCGTCAATGGCCGAGGACATTAAGAAGACTATCGCAGAGAAGTTGATCGATAGCTTGCCAGCCCTTGTCACCGTGTCTGGAGTCGCTCTCATCGTGCTGGGCTTGGCGGGTGGCATAACCTACAGCGGATGGCTGCCAATACCGGACCTTGCATTCAGAGTCATCGCGATAGTTGCGGGAGGAGCGTTCGTGGTCGGTGCGTGGATGTGGGCGCCGTCCCGAAAAACGACCCGCATTGAGGCCTCTGCCTATGGCATCAGGATTACGGCTCCGCGCGAGGGCGACGAAGTCAACACGGTGGATGTGCGAGGCACGATCAAACGAGCCCTTCCCGACAACTACTCGCTCAGGCTGTTCAGGGTCTATCCAGGATCCTCGAAGATGACACCGGTGGGCAAAGCGACCATTGACGTGTCAGCAGGGGAATGGACGGCGGATCAATGCAGTGCCGGGGGAAAGTCCGGCGACCGGCGCGCGATCGCCGCGTTCATCGTGGGTCAAAGCGGAGCAGCCCTGATCGACTACCACGATAGTGCCGGCAAAGTGCACCGGCAGACAATGCGCGAACTGGAAAAGCTCACCAACCAGAAACGGGACGACTGGCTTCCCGCGATTCCCGTTGATACGCCGGACATGGTGGAGTGCCACCGCGTGTCCATCAAAGTCAAGTAGGCGCCGGGCAGAGGCTGTCAGTTCTTCGACTTGCTCAACCGGCGGAAGTAATCAGCCACCTGGTTTGAATAGCCCGTGGGCACCTTGTCTGAGAGCCCGCTGCGAACCTGCCCGCCCTTGTCTTCCACTTCCCGGCGCAGCCGCAGTTCAAGCTGTTCCAGGTTCGGCAGAATCTCCGTGCGCAGCCGCTCCACCAGAGCGGGATTGCCGGGGAACCGGCGCGGATCCAGGTTCTGCATCTCGCGGATCAACTGCTGCAGCTCCTGCTCCGCTTCGCCGCTGTGCTGTCCCTCCTGCCGCATCTGTTGGAGCGTCCGCAGGCCTTCCTGATACGCCCGCGTCAGCCCGGCCAGATTCTGCGGCTCCGGCGCCTGGCCGCCAACGTTCGGCTGCCAATCGCCGCGGTTCATCGCGGAGTACGCCCCGTTGCGGTCACCGCCCGACCTTCCGCCATCCCGGGTGTCGCCAAAGCCGCGGCCGCCGCCCATCTGCTGGCCGCCCTGCTGGCCGCCCTGTTGACCGCCCTGTTGACCATTGCCCGCCTGCTGGCCCTGTTGCCCCTGCTGGCCGCCTTGGCCCTGCTGCCCCTGTTGGCCCTGACCCTGTTGGCCCTGCTGCCCCTGCTGACCCTGACCCTGTTGCCCCTGCTGACCCTGACCCTGTTGCTCCTGCTGACCCTGCTGACCCTGGCCCCGCTGCTGGCCCTGCCCCGGCCGCGCCAACCGCGACATCTCATTCCGCAACTGCTCAATCTGCGAAAGAGCGCGCTCCGTCGTTCCCTGCTCACCCGGCTTGCCGCCCGCATCCCGAGCCGCACGCACCTCATCCCGCAGCTTCTCCAGCGCGTTCGTCACCGGCGCCTGCCGGGTCCACGTATACGCTCCCAGCCCGCGGCGCAGATACTCGGTCAGGAACTTCATCTTCGTCCCCACCTCTTCGCCCTGAGCATTTCCAATCGCCTCGCGCAGCTTCGATGACGCCGATTTCTGCGAACTCTTCAGATCGCGAATCGCATTCTGAATGTCACGCTCCAGCCGCTGATACTCCTGCATCAGCCGCTCCTGCTCATTGGCGAACTCCTGAGACTTCCTCTGCTGCTCGGCGTACTGCCGCGGATCGATCGGCCGGCCCTGCTGTTGCTGCGCCTGCTGCGCGCCGTACTCCTGCCGCAGCCGCGAAGCGAACTCCTTCTGATGCGCCGCCAGTTCCTCCGTGCGCCCCGCCAGATTGTCCAGCGTGCCCGCGCCCTGCTCCTGCCGCATCCCGCGCAACAGATTCCGAGCCTCTTCCAAACGCTCCGCCGCGCGCCGCGCCTCGGCATCATTGCTCTTTCCATCCTGGCCCGGCTGGCCCGTCGCCCGGCGCATGTCCTCGGTGGCCTGCGCAATCTGCTCCAGCGCCCGCCGCACCTTCGGGTCCATCTGCCCCTGCTGGCCCCCCCGGCCCGACATCGCGTTCAACCGCTGCTGGGTCTGGCTCTGGCGCCCTTGCTGCCCCTGCTGCCCTTGCTGACCCTGCTGCCCCTGCTGCCCGGATTGCCCGCTCTGGCCCTGCTGGCCCTGCTGGCCCTGCTGTCCCTGTTGACCCTGCTGGCCCTGTTGACCCTGCTGACCCTGGTTCTGAGACGATTCCTGGCCCCGCGTCAACTGCTCCATCCGCCGCTGAATCTGCTCCGCCTCGCGCCTCAGCATCTCCTGCTGCCAACGCTGCTCCGGCGTCTGCTGCTTCTGCGAATTCCGCTGCTGCGCCAGTTCCTGCTGCCGCCGCGCCAACTGCTCCAGCCGCTGCAGCGCCTCGTCAATCTCCTTCTGGCGCTGATCCCCGGAAGCCTGCTGCTGCCCGGTCTCGTACTGGTTCTTCTCCGTGTCCATCTCCAGGTCGAAGAGGCTCTCCAGATCGCGGCCCATGCCGCCCCCGCCGCCTCCGCCGCCACCGCCGCGGCCAAACGCCACCTGAATCTCCTTGAACCGGGCCTCCGCGCGAAGCAGAAACTGCAGCGCGCGCTGCTGATGCGGCAGCGAATCCTGCCACTTCAAACCCTTCAACTGGTCGGCCGCCGGCGTCATCGCCTTCGCCGCCTCTTCCATGTCCTTGGCGAACAGCGCCATCGCCTCACTCGCCCCGGCGATCTCGCGAGCCTTCATGCGCCGCGCCACGCTGTTCACCTGCTCCTTCAGCTTGGCCTGCGTGTCGGAAAGAAACCGCGCATCCTCGGCCGCTTCCGCCTTCGGCTTGTTCTTGTCCCGAATCTCATTCCAGGTGGCCGCGATCAACTCCTTCTGCCGCGCCGAGATCTTCTCTTCCTCCCCGCCGCCGCCGCCACCGCCGCCCTCGGACACCTGCGACTGCGAGTACTCACGCTCATACGGCTGGGTCTCGATGAAGTACATGTCCGTCTGCGCCGTATTTCTGGCGTCGCGCGCCGTGGCATAAACCGTCACAATGTCGCCCGGCGTCAGCTTGTAGTCCTCAAGGTAGATCGTCGCCCCGCCGGTGGCGCTCTTCCCTCCCTTGCTCTTCAGCAGCGGCACCTTCTTCGTCTCGCCGCCGTTCACCGAATAGTGCAGCGTCACCTCGTGCAGGCCAAAATCGTCGTCGCCCGCCACCTCCACCGCCACTTCCTCAATCGGATTCGCCTTGAAGTCGCGCCCCGGCCGCGTCAGCTTGATGGTCGGCTCGTTGTCCTGCTGCGCTTCGATGAAGTAATCCTCGCTCAGCCGCACTTCCTGCCCCTGCTCCACGCCGGCCAGATGATAGGCGCCGTCCTTGGCAATCTTCACCCGCGCCGAAAGCCAGTTCCCCTCCCCGCTCTTCAACGGAATCTTCGTGTTGTCGTCCAGCGCCAGCAGCCCGTCCTTGAGCGGCTTGTCCGTCTCAATCTCAATGTCCGCCTCGGTGCCCGCCACCGCCCGCAGATCCCCGCCCGGGTCTTCCGTCTCCGCGGGCTTCCCCAGCCACGCCGGGTAGTTGTACCGCACCCGCAGTTTCTTGATCCCCGGCAGGTCCACCGCCGTCAGCGTGAACGTCTTCGATCGCACGCCATTGGCTTCCACGTAGTACTCAACCGTCTCCGCCAGGCCGGCGAAAAGAAACTCGTGGGCGCCCCCGCCCGGCTGCGCCTGCATCGCCGCTTCTTCCCACTTCGAGGTGCCCTTGTACTTCGCCATCAGCCGCACCTTGGGAGTCTCAAAGCCCAGCAGCCGGGCTTCAATCAGCTGGTCGGCCCGCCGCCGCACCATCTTGTCGCCGGGGGTCACCTGAATGTCATAGAAAAGCTGCGCGCCCACCTTCGGCGGCCCGCCCCACAGAAGCCCCGTGCCATAACCCAGAAATCCGGGAGCCGCCAGGCCCAGCCACAACAGCGCCCCCACCGCCAGCCCGGCCGCCGAACTGAAGCCGGCCATCCAGGCGCGCGATGCCACGCGGTCCACGCCGCTGCGCCCCGCCACGTCCATCGCGTCCGCCGCCAGCAGGTCGATGAACGGGTTCCCGCTCGATGCCTTCTCCGTCACCGTCAGCAGCCGCTCGTTGAACTCGGGATACGCCGCCTCGGCACGCTGTGCCGCCCGCCGCCGGTTGAGCGTCAACACCGGCATCACCACGCCAAAGCTCACCGCGAACGCCAGCGCCAGAAACAGCGCCAGCCGCCCCCAGGTTACACTCGCGTCTGAGAACGCGAACGCGTTCGCCACCAGCACCAGCAGCACCGTGGCCGCCAGGGCCGACACTGCAGCGATGGCCGCGCCGCGCGCCAGGGCGTGCAGGCGCAAGCGCCGCTCCACCTGGCCCAGATACGCATTCAACAAATCCAGTGGTCTCATGGGAGCCTCACCTTCAGGATTCCTGCCGTCCCAAATGCCGGCTTGCCAGAAGCGTCTCCGCCATCATCGTCAGAAACAACCCCAAGGCCAGCCACCACCAGGGACTATAGACCCGCTTCTCCAGCTTACCTCCGGCCGCCGCCCGCGTCTCGCCACCCGAGTTCTGCCACAGCGCCAAAGTGTCCTTACCCATCTGCGTCAGGTCGCTCTCGCGCCGGTCCGCGTTCACCGCCACCAGTTCGCGCCGCCCGTTCTCGCGCCGCACGTCGTAGAACCCGGCCCGCGCCAGCTTCACGTTCTCCGCCTTCGTCGCCTCTTCCAGCGATAACGCCCGCTTGCCATCCGGATCCAGCACTTCCAGAGCCGAGGCGCGGCCCTTGTCCTTGCGCAACTCAAGATAGGAGTCCACCGGCGCCGCCGCGCCCCGCTCCTCCGTCCGGCTCAAGTGGTGTGCCGTCTGCTCCACGAATGGAACAAAAGACGCGCGAATCGGAAAATCGTTAGACAGGTTGTCGAGCGCCGATGTAAACACCAGCACCCGCCCCTCACCCACCGTCCGCTCAATCAACAGCGGCGATTCGTCGTTCAACCGGGCCACCACCCGGGAATCGCCCGGTTCCACCCGCACGGCCTGATAAAACTTCACACCCTCCCAGCGGTTCGCCTTTCGCACCGAAGGGTGCGCCGGGTCAAACCACGACGCCGCCAGAAACCGCTCCGCGCCCCGCGAGGCATAACGCGATTCCAGCACCCGAAGGTCCGTCAACGGCACCCTCTGCCGCGCCGCCGCCGCCGGTCCGGCCGCCACCAGCGCGCCGCCGCCGCCCCGCACATAGCTCCGCAGCGCCTCCTCGAACGGGCCCGGCACGGATCCCACGTCCGAAAGCACCACAAAGGCATACTTCGAAGGCTGCACGCCGCTCACCTGGTCCGGAGTCATCTCCTCCAGCGTGTACAACGCATTGGCCGCCGACTCGAGCGCCGCCCGGAAGTACAGACCGCTCCGCGCCTGCCGCGGATCCCGCACAAACAGCACCGGCCGCGGGTCCGCCCGCTCCATCGAAAACACAAAGGCGTCGTCATCCTTGAACCCGTCGGCCGAATCCACCCGCACCTCCGCCCGGTTCCATCCATAGTTGGCGTCAAAGCCGATGAACTCCACCGAGGCGCGCCCGTTGGCCGGCACGGATGCGGTCTTTGAACCCACCGCCTTCCCGTTCACCACCAGCGATACCTGCCGCTGCGCGGCATCCGTGTTGAACCCCGCGATCGTCGCCTGAATACGGCCCTTCTTCGGATCGGCGATCGTCCGCGGGGCGTTCACTGATTCCACCGTCCAGTTCCTCGGCGAATCCGATGCCACCGCATGCACCTTCAGCGTCACGCCCACCGGCAGGCCCAGTTCCGAAAACGCGGCCGGCAGTCCCGATTTCTGGGCATCGGTAAACAGATGCACCTCCACCGGCCGCCCCGCCGCCTGCGCCATCGTCCGCACCGAACGCGCAATCTCGCCGTACAGGCCCCGCCCGTCGCCCGGCTGCAGCGCTTGAATCGCCGCCAGAATCTGCTGCTTGTCTCCCACCGCCTGCGTCAACAGCTCCACATTCGATGACACCGCGATCGCCTGCCCCAGGTCGTTCGGCCGCTGGCCGCCCGCAAGCGACGCCGCTTCCTGCCGCGCCCGCTCAAAACGGCCCGCCGCCCGCATCGAATAGGACCGGTCCACCGCATAAATCACCAGCTTCGATTCGCCCGCCGCCGAAGCCGCGTCGCGCTCCCAGAACGGCCGCGCGAACAACAGCACCATCAGCAGAATCAGGAGCAGCCGCAGCGCCAGCAGCACCTTGTACTTCAACTTCCGCTGCTTCACCGACGTCTCCGTCCGCCGCTCAAAGAACATCAGTGAGGCGAACTTCAGCGGGTCCATGCGGTGCTGCTGAAGAAGGTGCAGCCAAACCGGCAGCCCAAGCCCCACCAGGCCGGCCAGGAACCACGGCCACGTGAACATCTACCGCCTCCTCTGCCGCAGGAAGAGATACTCGCGCAGCGCCTCGTCCAGCGGACGGTCGGTCACATGAAGGTGATAGTCCATGCCCGCCTTCCGGGCCTCCTCCTTCAGGTTCTCAATGTGCGCGTCGATCTTCGCCCGGTACTCATGCCGCGCGTACTCCGGCGTCACTTCCAGGGCATCGTCTGTTTCCAGGTCGATCAGGAGCGCCGGATCCTTGATGCGCGGTTCAATCTCCTGCGGGTCCAGCACGTGGAACAACACCACCTCATTGCCCCGGAACGTCAGCGGCGCAATCGTCTTCACCACCTCCGCCGGTGGCGCGTAGAAGTCGGAAACCACAATCGCCATGCCCCGCCGCTTGATGAACTCCTGGAAGTGGTCGAACGGCTTGCCGTAATCGGTTCTCTGGCGGGGCTCCGCCTTGTCGATCCCGTGCAGCAGCCGCATCAACTGGCCCTGCCGGGTGGACGGCGGCACGAAGTGGCGCACCTCGTCATCGAACACAATCAGCCCCACCGCGTCCCGCTGGCCCATGGAAAGATACGCCAGCGAGGCCGTCAGGAACCGCGTGTAGTCCATCTTGGTCACCCCGTGCGAGGTGTACCCCATCGACGCGCTCGCATCAATGAGCAGCGTCAGCTGCGTGTTCGTCTCGCCGCGATAACGCTTCAGGTACGCACGCTCCGTGCGCGCGAAAACGTTCCAGTCCACATGCCGCAGATCGTCGCCCGGCGAATACATCCGGTATTCGGCGAACTCCTGGCTGAAGCCGAAATCGGGCGACCGGTGCAACCCGGCCACGAAGCCCTTCACCACGGTCTTCGCCACCAGTTCCAGGCCCGAGATTCCCGCCAGAACCGACGGATTGAGAAATCGCTGCAGCATGTCCGCCGGCCGCTACTCGCCCTTGGGCACCGGCAGATGTTCCAGCAGCGTCTTCAGCACGTGGTCCGTCGACAGCCTCTCCGATTCGGCCTGGAAGTTCAACAGCACGCGATGGCGCAGCACCGGAATCGCCAGCGCCCGGATATCCTCGAACGTCACGTGATAGCGGCGGCGCATCAGCGCCCGGGCCTTCGCCGCCAGCACCAGAAACTGCGCCGCGCGAACGGAGCAGCCATAGTTCACGTACTTCCTCACCACCTCAGGCGCCGTCGGGTCGCTCGACCGCGTGGCCCGCACAATGTCCACCGCGTGCCGCGCCACCGATTCGGCGATCGGCACCATCCGCACCAGTTCCTGGAAATCCAGAATCTCTTCGGCATTGGTCACCGTGTCCGGCTCGGCGATGGTGGTCACCGTCGTGCGCTCCACCACCTTCACTTCTTCGTCCGCCGACAGATAGTCCAGCGTGATGTTGAACAGAAAACGGTCCAACTGCGCTTCCGGCAGCGGGTAAGTGCCCTCCAGTTCAATGGGGTTCTGGGTGGCCAGAACAAAGAACGGCGACGGCAGCTTATACATGTTCCCGCGCACCGTGCAGGACTTCTCCTGCATCGCCTCAAGCAGCGCCGATTGCGTCTTGGGCGGCGTGCGGTTGATCTCATCGGCCAGCAGCACGTTCCCGAACACCGGGCCCGGAACGAACGTCCACGTGCGGCGCCCGGTGGTGGGATCTTCCTCAATGATGTCCGTGCCCGTGATGTCGGAAGGCATCAGGTCCGGCGTGAACTGGATGCGCTTGAAGATCAGCCCCAGCGTCTGCGCCAGCGTCCGGACAAGCAGTGTCTTCGCCGTGCCCGGCAGCCCCGTAATCAGGCAGTTGCCGCCGGCAAACAGCCCGATCAGCACCTGCTCAATCACCTCGTCCTGGCCGACGATGACACGCCGCACCTGCGTGACGATGCGCTCCGCCGAATTCTGAAACCGTTCGGTCCGCGCTCTCAAGTCCACCGAATCCGCCGGTGGCGCCGATAATGACGACATCTATTGTTCCTTGTTCTTCACCGGGAGCGTTTCCTTCCCGGCTGCCGATTGTGACAACTCTAGCAGAAGCTTTTGGGCCGGTTTGTAGCCCGGCGCCGCCTCAAGCGCCAGCAGCGATTCCTCTTCCGCCTCGCCCATCCGTCCCGCCGCGTGAAGCGCGCGGGCCAGATTGAAGTGGGCCGACGCCTGATCGATCGGGGTCAATGCCACCACCGCCCGGTACTCGCGAATCGCCAGCGGCAGCTGCCCCAGCTTCATCGCCACACCGCCCAGGCGCCGGTGCAACTCCTCGTCCTGCACCGGATAAATGTAGTTGATCTTGTCCAGCGTCCGCGCCGCCTCCGCCAGACGCCCCGCCTCTTCCTGCCACTGGGCCAGACGCTTCAACGTCGCCGGGTTCCGCCCGCCTACCCGGGCATAGCGTTCCAGTTCCGCCATCGCCGCGCCTTTGTCCTTCCGTTCCATGTACGCATCGGCCAGCAACTCGTAAATGCTGCCGCCTTCCACGTAATCGGGGAACAGGTCGCGCACTCGCGGACCATCCTTGATCACCTCGTCCCACTTCTTGTCACGCGCCGCCAGCGTCACCGCCCGGGCCGCCTTCTGCCACTCCGCGAAACCCTCCACCGTGGTCTTGGTCTGCGCCTCCACCCACGCCAGAAACTGCTTGTCGAACTCCTCCGCCTTCATGCCCAGCAGCTTCTCCACCACCTCCGGCGTCGGGGTTGCCTTGGTGAACTCGTGCATCATCTCCATCAGCTTCGGGAAACCCCACTTCTCCGCGATGTAGCTGCAGATGCGCCCGGCTTGAAAATACGACACGATCACCTGAGCCTGGTACTTCGGCCGGATGAACCCGCGGTCAAGCTGCGCAATCGGCAGCAGCTTCTTTTCCTTGATGGCCGTGATCGTCTCCGGGTCCAGCCTGTCGCCCCAGTCCGGTTCCACGGCCGTCTCTTCATACACCGCCAGCCCCTCGGTGAACCAGCGCGGCACCTGATGCTTGGTGGCCGTCAGCACAAAGACATGGCTCAACTCGTGCCACAGCGTGCTCGCCCAGTGAAACCCGCCCGGACGCCGGCCCGACGGGCTGTCCATCGCCACCACCGTGCCGAACGTCACCCCCAGCGCGCCCAACCCCGGCATGCCCATCGTCCGCACCGCGAAGTCCTCATGATTCGGATACACCTCAAGCTGCACCGGCACCGTGAGCTTGACACCGTACTTCTTCTCGAAAACCGCGATCGCCTTCTTGAGCTCCGCCTCCATGTACGGCCGCAGCAGAGCCGACTCTTTCTTGTTCAGCCGCAGAATCGTGTTCGGCGTCTCAAACAGGTCGAAGTTCTTGTAGCTGTCCATCAGCTTCAACGTGTTCACCGTCTTGGCGTCACGGTAGCTGTTCTCGTAACACAGCTCCAGGTGCCGCCTCGCCTCCGCCTCGCGTCCCAGCCGCATCAGGTTCACGCCCAGATCCGCCCGGGCGCTCCACAGCGCGGGCTTCAACGCCAGCGCCTTCTCATACTCCGCGATCCCCTCGGTGTACCGTCGGTTCAGCACCAGCAGGTCACCCGACATCGCGTGCGCTTCACCGTACACCGGGTTGATCGCCAGGATCCGCCCGAACCACGGCGAGGTGCCCTTGTTCGCCAGCAGATCCACCGCCGCCAGCACCGACATCGCCTCCAGGTTCTCCGCGTCCAGGGCCAACGCCTTGTTCGCCTCCTCCACCGCCCGCGCCGGGTTGGAATCCTCCAGCGTCAACCGCGCCAGAAGCGATCGTGCCGCCACATACTTCGGATCCTTTTCAAGGGCCTTCTCCGCCATCTCGACGGCCTTCGGATCGAACCGCTCCGCCGCCGCGCGCGCCATGCCGGTCATCGCCGGAACGTGATTCTCGTCGATCTCAAGGGCCTCGCCAAACAGCTTCGCCGCCTCCGTCGCGTTGAACCGCTCCAGGAAGAGCAGCCCCCAGCGCACACGGTAATCCGCGCTCTTCGGCTTCCGCTTCACCGCCTCTTCAAAGCGCTTGCTGGCAAGCTGGAAGTCGCCCAGCGCCCACAAGGCCTCGGCTTGAATGAAGGGGTCCGGCGATGCCGTCAGCTTCCGGTAACACGCCTGCGCCTGCCCGGTGGCTCCGCGATGATCGAACGCGCGGCAGTCCGTCAGGGACTGCCCCCAGACCCATCCGCCGGCCATCCCCGCAAGCAGCACAAGCCTCATTGATCGATCTCCGCCTGCACCTTGGCCAGTTCCAGCAGCAACCCCTGCAACTGCTTGCGGTACACCTCGCCCGGCATCGCCGCCTTCTGATACTTCAACCGGTCGATCTGCTGCTCCAACTGCTCCTTGCGCTCATACAGCTTCTGCTTTTCGGGCGTCCGTGCCGCCGCCTGCGCCGCGCCCAGGCGCAGCACCGCGAAACGGCCCGCCAGCAGCCCCTGCCCGTTCGCCGCCGAAGGGTCCTTCACGCCCTCGCCCCGGCCGGTGTCCTCAAGCAGCGCATGCTCGGTGGCCAGCCGTTTCTGCGTCTCGTAATACTTGGCCGTCTTCTGTTCGGCGAACCGGAACGCCTCAAGCGCGCTGATCACATCGTTCTTGTCCGTATCGGCGGCGGCATCGCGCAGCGCCTCAATCCAATACCGCGCAAAGACCGTGGCGTTGCGCTCCGTCCCGCTCTTGGTGGCCGTGATGATCGCCCGGTTCTCTTTCTGAAGAATCGGCAGAGACCCGCCGCTGGCGCTGGTCATGTTCACCACCAGCACGCGCGCCTTGATCCCATCCAGCAGCCGGCCCAGCTCCGTCGCCGCCATGTCCGGCCCCGGCAGGTTGATCTTGTAGTCGGCGCCGTCAAACGTCCCGTGGCCCACCATCAGCAGCGCCACCGAGTCCTCCGCCAAAGCCTCCCTGGCAATCGTCTGCAGCGCCTCCCGCAGCGCGTCCCGCGTCGCCGATTCCCCATTGAGCACCTTGACCTTCGCGCCGCCCTCCTGCAACAGCTTCGACATCTCGTTCACCCAGCCCGAGAAGCGCACCTCGAACTCCTTCTCGCCTCCCAGCCCGCCCAGCGTCACGTAATAGTTCGCGGCCCATCCTGGAATCGCGGCCGCCAGAGCGGCAACACACACCGCAACTCTCATACAGCCCCCCAGCGGCGGCGCAGCAGCCAGTCGGCCGTCCGCAGCAGCGCCAGCAGCAGAAACAGCGCCGGCATATCCCACAGATCCTTCGTCTCCTTCACCGTGATGCCGGCTTCCGAATAGGCGATCTCGCGGCTGAGCTTCCCGGCGTCCTCCGGCTTGTAGTACTGCCCGCCCGTCTGCGCCGAAAGCTTCTCCAGCAGTTCCTTGTTCTGCTCCACCGCGAAGTTTTCCGCCGTGCCGTCCTCCCGCCGGAATGTGAACACGTCCCGGCCCACTTCCTGGTCGCCGCGCTTGGCCATCACTTCGGTGAGATAGGTGCCCGGCTTCTCCGCTTCCCAGGTGGCCGTGTAGATGCCCTGCGTCAGCGGTTCCGGCGTCATCTCCACCTCGGCCGCCACGCCTTCCGGCCCCAGGATGCGGGCCGTCACCGTGGCATCGTTCACTGAATCGAACTTGCGGTCGTGGATCTCGGCCCGCAGCGTCACCCGCGTCTCATCGGACAACACCTGGCGCGGCGTCGTGGTGGTGACGCGCGGCAACGTGTCCGTGATCAGCCAGCGCAGCAACTGCTGCCAGAACATCTCATGCGTCTTGTCTTCCAGTGGCTGCGTCATCTGCCAGCGCCAACTGCCGGAGGTGGCGAACAGCGCCGTCCGGCCGCGGCCGTAGTTCTGCGTCACCAGAAGCGGATGCTTGCCCGTGCCGCCCGGGTTGAACTCGGCCAGAACCACCGCGCCCGGCTTCGGCGCTCCCGTCTGCTGGTAGTTCGCCAGGTACGGCAGCTTCTTCCAACGCTCCATGTTCTTGTCCGGGTTCTCCTCAAGCCGGGTGATCAGGCTGTCGCGCCCGGCCACCGTCAACTCCACGTTCGCCGGGTCGCGCTTGAAGCTTCCCTTCCTGTCGCTCAACCCCACCGGAATCAGTTCCGCCAGCGAGGACGTCGCCCAGCCCCCCTCGGCAAGCGCCGCGCGCCCGCCCAGAAACAGCAGCCCGCCGCCGCGCTGATCGACAAACCGCCGGATCAGTTCCTGCTGATTCGGCGTGAAGTACCCAAGTTCCACGCCGCCAATCACCAGGCCCTGATACTCGAACAACTCCTCCGCCGTGGTGGGAAAGCCCTCTTCCAGCTCCTTCTCGTTGGCCACGCCCTGCCGGTAGATCTTGTTCTGCGTGGTGCGCAGCATGGAGGTCACCGAAAGGCTGCGGTCATCTTCAATCGCCCGGCGAATGAACTTGTATTCCCACTTCGGCTCGCCTTCGATATAGAGGATGCGCGTCTTCGAGGATTCAACGTTCACCAGCCGGCTGACAAAGTTGTTGCGCCCGTTCTCCTCGCGCTCCAGCGGCTCCACGCCAATCTCTAGCGTCCGCGGCCCGGCAATCCCCGCGCTGAACAGCACGTTTTCCACCTGCGGCGATCCGTCGCTCTTGAGCGTCACCTCCTGCGATGCCAGCGGCTTGCCGGCGTCGCGAACCACCAGGCGCGCCTTCTTCCCCTCATAACCCCGCTGCCGGAACGTCACCTGGGCCGACATCCGGGAATCGGCCAGCGTCCGCGCCGCCACCTGGACGTTCGTCACCTCGATATCGCGGTCGAACTTCAGCCTCCCGAACCCGATGGTGTGCACCGGAATGCGCTGGCGCCGCACCTCGGCGATGGTCTCCAGGTCAATGCCGCCGCCGTTGTCGGCGCCGTCGCTCAACAGCACAATCGCGCCCACCGGCAGCCCGGAGGCCTCCGCCATCAGCCCCTTCAGCGCCTCGCCGATCCGCGTCGCCGAGCCCTGCGGCGCCACCGGCGCCTTGGGATCTTCCACCCTCTGGACACCCCGGTTCAGGCGGTAGTAGCGCACCTGGAACTTCTCGCCCAAGCCGCGGCCCACGGTCTCCTCGGCCACCTTGCGCGCCTGCTCAAGCCGCGTCGATCCGCCCTCGGCCAGGCCCATGCTGCGCGAGTCGTCGATCACCACCGCCAGCACGTTCTGCTGGGGTTTCAACTCCGCCACCTGCATCGCCGGGTGCCACAGAATCGTCAGCAGCAGCGCGATCAGCGCGGCCTCCAACACGCCCAGCGTGGCCAGCCTCGGCCAACTGAACCGCTCCCGCCCCCGCCGCCAGAGCAGCCAGCCCACGAATCCGCAGCCGGCCGCGATCGCCGCCAGCAGCATCCAGACAGGCGGGCCGGCCAGAAGCACGAACTCGCCCTTCTCGAAGACGCGCGCCGGATACTTGAACAGAAACTCGAACATGCGGGCGTTGGTTCTTCCTTCAATGCGTCATCGAATAGATGATGTAGTTGATCGCCGTCCGGTAGGCAAGCCCCGAATACTTCTCGGGATAGCGCGGGTGGTCGGCATGTTCCCAGGCATCGCCCAGGTCCATGTTGTGGCAGATCGCCACGACGATTCGGCCTTTGTCGTCCCGGATGGCCCGCCAGCGCGGCTCAACGCCGTCCTGTTCGTAGGTGCGCCCGGTGTAGAACATCACGATGCCCGGCACCTGGAAGCGGTCCTTCAGATCGTAGAGAACATTCAGGATGTGGTCCTTGTTGTCGATGTCCTCCACCGGGTGCTCAGGGAACACCCGCGCCATGGAGGACATGAAGATCTCCCATTCAATGGAGCCGTGGAAGTCATCCACCAGCAGGAACCCTCCGCGCAGCAGATAGTCGCGCAGCTTCGCCGCCTGCTTGTCCGAGAGGTCCCAATGCCCAACCTCCACCGCGTAGATCCAGGGATAGTTGTAGATGTCGTCGGTGTCCAGATCCAACACGTGCTCAACGGACCGGACATGGATGCGGGTGAGCCGGCGGACGCCCTGCACAAAGTGCCGGTCCGCCTTCGGGTAGTCCGTGGTCCAGCTGCCGCGATAGCCCCAGGATCCCGAGCCGCCCCGGTAGGAGGGATACCGCAGGCGCGTGAACACGTACTCGGTCTTCTCGTCCTTGTCCGCCGGATCGGGAACATACTCGTCTTCGTCGAAGAATCCGCGGCCGCCACGGCGCTGGCCGTATAGCGCGCTCAACGCGATCACCAACAAGACAGCGCCCGCCGTCCATGCCCTGAAGCGCATTCTGCCTCTTCCCGCGCAACCAGCGCGTCCTCTATGGTTCGACGATCAGAATATCACAAGGTTACTTTTCTTCCCGGCCGGCTTCCACCGATCCGGTCAGACCGGCGCGGTAGGACCGCGGGTCCATCCGCCGCCGCACCCGCGCCAGTTCCGGACCCAGCAGCGCCGTGTGCCGCACCGTGGTGAGGTGCTCCGGGATGTACCACACCTCGTCTTCCGTCACCGCCCAGCCCAGCCGGTCGAACCGGGCCAGATTCACCGGCCGCGAAAAGGCCCGCAGCGTCTTCTCACCCGCCGGATTGTAGTAGTGCTCGAAGTAGGAGAGCGCCAGTTCGCGGAGCGTGCGGTAAACCGGTTCCCGGAAGCGCAGTCCGGCGTAGTTTGACTTGGCGATCGCGCCCCAATGCCCCTGCTCCTTGAACACCGCCAGAACGTGGTCATCGTCGCGCACCGCCTCCAGGTCCACCAGCAGCGCCGGGTGTCCCCTCATCCGCAACGCCAGGGCCGCCACCAGCGCCCCTTCCATGCAGTGCGCCGAACCGGTTTTCAACACCGCCACCGGCCCCTTGCAGGTGGGTCCCTCGGGCTCCTTGTTGTAGGCGAGATCGTCGAGAAAAGCCTGTATCGCCGCCGGACTCTTCAGACGGCCGAGAGCGTTCACTCCTGTCACGCCCCTGAGGGTATCAGGAAACCCGCGGGCGTCTGCTATGTTCAATGTTGGCCCCCGCGGAACATCACAGCGCTCTGCAATGGATTGACCACATCGCCATCGCCGTTCCGGCCGGTGAGTTGGAAGCGCAGGTGGCGGCTTACCGGCGCCTGGGCTTTCTTGAGGTGCACCGCGAGGACGTTCTGGGCGGCGATCAGGTGCGGGAGGTGCTGCTGCGCATCGGCGGCGGCCCGAATCTGATCCAGCTTCTCGAACCGCTCTCGCCGGCGTCCCCGGTGCAGAAGGTGGTGGAGCGCAACGGCGGCCGCCCCGGCTTTGCCCACATCGCCTACCGCGTGCCCGACATTGAGGCCGCCTATCAATCCCTGGCCAAGGCCGGCTTCCGGATCGTTGACGCCGCGCCGCGCCCCGGTTCACGCGGCACCCGGGTGTTCTTCCTGCACCCCAAGTCGCACGCCGAGACACCGTTCGGCTACCTGATCGAGATCGTCGAGGCGCCCGCGGGTGAGTAGCCTCAACCTGAAGTTCGAGTTCCCGCCGCCCGAGCCCGGGTCCTGGAAAGCCGGGTCCGAGTGGCTGGCCGCCGAAGGCCTCCCGGTCAGGGCCTTCTACCAACGGGAACAGATTCCCTTCCGCACCGATGCCGGCCGGGGCCCGTGGACCGTGGCGGAGCAACCGCCGGAACGCACCTTCACCGGTGACCCGGTGGCTCAGCTTCGCCAGGCCCTTGCGGCCGGCTCCGGTGATATCGGCCTGGCCACCGGCCCGCTCTTCCTGCCGGAACTGGCCAAATTCCGAGCGGCCCGCCTGCTGCTGGGCGGCCAAGCCCGGCTTGTGGCCGTCATCGGCTCTGGCCGTATCGTCGAAGCCTGCGTGACCGCCACCGCCGCCGTGCTCGGCGGCGCCCATGCGGTCTGGATCGCCGAATTCCCCGATCACCCCGGCCTGGGTCTCAATATCGCGCGGCTGCTCGAACATGAAGCCCGCCTGGCGCCGTTTGAAGACCCGGCCAGCGGCGCCTACCTCATCGAGCACCTCACCGGGGCGTTCATCCATGCCGTGGGTGGAACGCCGGTCCGCCTTCCGGTTGGGCCCGAACCGTACCACACCGTCTACACCGCCGGCGCCCCACCCTTCCTGCGCGGCGTGCACGCGGGGATGTACACCGCCCAGCCCTGGACCATCCGGCAGTACTCCGGCTTCTCCACCGCCGAGGAGTCCAACGCGTTCTACCGTAAGAACCTCGCCGGGGGCCAGACCGGTCTTTCGGTGGCCTTCGATCTGGCCACGCATCGCGGCTACGACAGCGACCACCCGCGCGTTGCCGGCGATGTGGGCAAGGCCGGCGTCGCCATCGACACCGTCGAGGACATGAAGCGCCTCTTCGACGGCATCCCGCTGGACCGCATGTCCGTCTCCATGACGATGAACGGCGCCGTGCTTCCCGTGATGGCCTTCTACATCGTGGCCGCCGGGGAACAGGGTGTCGAGCCCGGGCAACTGACGGGCACCATTCAGAACGACATCCTCAAGGAGTTCATGGTGCGGAACACCTACATCTATCCGCCCGCGCCGTCGCTCCGCATTGTCTCCGATATCTTCTCCTGGTGCGCCCGCCACATGCCGCGCTTCAACTCCGTCAGCGTCAGCGGCTACCACATGCAGGAGGCCGGCGCGACCCCGGAGATCGAACTGGCCTACACACTGGCCGACGGCGCCGAGTATCTGCGCACCGCCATCGCCGCCGGGCTTGCCGTGGATGAGATCGCTCCCCGCATCTCCTTCTTTTTCGACATCGGCATGGACTTCTTCCGCGAGATCGCCAAGCTGCGGGCCGCCCGCCTGTTGTGGGCTCGCATCGTGCGGAGCTTCGAGCCCAAACTGGCCAAGTCCATGGCCCTGCGCACGCACTGCCAGACCTCCGGGTGGAGTCTCACCGCGCAGCAGCCCCACAACAACGTGGTCCGCACCTGCATCGAGGCCATGGCCGCGGTGATGGGGCATACTCAATCGCTGCATACGAACTCCCTGGACGAGGCCCTCGCGCTGCCCGGCGAAGCGTCCATGCGCATCGCGCGCGAGACGCAGATCTTTCTTCAGCGCGAGACTGGACTCACCCAGGCCGTCGACCCCTGGGGCGGCTCCCTGCTGGCCGAGCGCCTGACCGCCGAACTGGTCCGCGACGCCACACGGCTCATCGAAGAGATCGAGGAGCTGGGCGGGATGACCAAAGCCATCGCGCTGGGCGTGCCCAAGATGCGCATTGAGGAGGCAGCCGCGCGGCGCCAGGCCCGCATCGACAGCGGGGCCGACGTCATCGTCGGCGTCAACCGCTACCGCGCCGCGAACGAGGCGCCCATTGAACTTCTGGACGTCGACAACGACGCCGTGCGCCGCACCCAGATCGCCCGGCTGGCCGAGGTGAAGGCGGCCCGCGACCCCCATGCGGCGCAGGCCGCGTTGGCAGTCCTCGAACAGGCGGCGCGCGAGGGCTCCGGCAACCTGCTGGAACTGGCGATCCAGGCGGCGCGCGTTCGTGCCACACTGGGTGAGATCTCAGAAGCACTGGAGCGTGCCTGGGGGCGCTACCAGGCCCCGGTGCGCGCCGTCACCGGCGTCTACATGGCCGAAGCGCAATCCCAGGATCTTGTCCGGCAAGCCCGCCAGGCCGCCGATGCCTTTGCCGCGAGCGAAGGGCGCCGGCCCCGCATCCTGGTGGCCAAGATGGGGCAGGACGGCCACGACCGCGGCGCCAAAGTCATCGCCACCGCGCTCTCCGACCTGGGCTTCGACGTCGACATCGGCCCGCTGTTCCAGACCCCGGAAGAGGTGGCCCGGCAGGCTGTCGAGAACGATGTCCATGTCGTCGGCGTATCCAGCCTTGCCGGCGGCCACCGGACGCTGGTGCCCCAACTGGCGGGCGCTCTTGCGGCGCTGGGGCGCCCCGACATCCTGATCACCGCCGGGGGCATCATTCCTGAGAGCGACCGACCGGCTCTCGAAGCAGCCGGTGTGGCCGCCATCTTCGGCCCGGGGACCGTGGTGGCCGAGGCGGCTCTCGCCATCCTCGGCCACTGCAGCCGCGCATGACACCTCGCCGCGCCGTTACCGCGGGACAGTACTTCGAACGGCTGCGTTCGGGCGACCGTGCGGCTCTGGGCCAGGCGCTCACCCTGGTTGAGAGCACGCACCCGGACGACCGCGCGCTGGCCGCCGAACTGCTCGGCTTGTGCGAGGGCGTTCCCTCGGATGCGCTCCGCATCGGGATCAGCGGTTTGCCGGGCGCGGGCAAGAGCACGCTCATTGAGGCGCTGGGCCTGCAATGGATTGAGTCCGGCGGGCTGCGCCCGGCCGTGCTGGCGATTGACCCGTCGAGCGGCGTCACCGGCGGCAGCGTCCTGGGCGACAAGACCCGGATGACCCGCCTGGCCTCGCACCCGCGGGCCTTTGTCCGCCCGGCTCCGAACAGCGGTCAGTTGGGCGGCGTCGCGCCCGGGGCGCGCGATGCGATTACTGTGTTCGAGGCCGCCGGCTACGGGCCCATCGTCGTGGAGACGGTGGGCGTGGGCCAGGCGGAGCAGGCCGTGCGGGACCTGACCGACATCCTTGTGCTGGTGACGCTTTCCGGCGGCGGCGACGAACTGCAGGCGTTGAAGCGAGGTGTGCTCGAGGTGGCCGACGTGGTGCTGGTCAACAAGGCCGACGGCGACCGGCGCGCCCAGTCGCTGGAGGCGCGGGCTGAGATCGAAGGAGCCCTTCGGCTCAGCACAACGTCATCCACCGTGGTGCTCGCCGGTTCGGCGATGACCGGGGAGGGCGTGCCTGAACTCGCCGCAGCCATCACGCGGAGGGCCGAAGCGTTGAGGGCGGCCGGGGCTTTCGCCGCCCGGCGCGCCGCCCAGGAAGAGATCGCCGTGCGCGAACTGGCCGAGGCCGGGTTGCTTGAGCGCTTCCGGCGTTACGCGGCCGAAGCGGACTCAGGATCGCGGCGCGAACGGGCCGCCGCGCGCGTGCGCCGTTTTCTTCACCGGGGCGAGTAGCCGCGCCACACGTATTCGAGGGCCAGGGGCAGGGTCTGGGCCTTGACGCCGCGGTCGCAGTGAGCGGCATTGCGGGCGAACACGAACTGGTAAGGGTAGCCTTTGTCGGCCAGCACTTTCGCCATGCGCTCATTGGCCAGCACCCAGTCATGGTAGTCGTCGCGGGTGATCAGGTTGTCGCGGTCGCTGATGTGCATCCAGATCCGAAGCGGCTTCTTCGGGCTGTTCGGGATGATGGAGTCGTGATACTCCCAGGCCCCGCGCGGGGTCTCGGCATTGTAGGGCCACTGCTGGTAAACGTAGGTGCCGGAGTAGCTGAGGACGCGGGGGTAGAGGTCCGTGCGATACCAGGCCATGGACAGGGCGGCGGAGGCTCCGGAACTGCAGCCCATGGTGGCTCGGCCATCCGGATTCCTGGTCAGCTTCACACCGTATTTCTGTTCGACGAGCGGCAGCACTTCCATTTCGACGAACGTCGCGTAGAGGCCGGACATGGTGTCGTACTCCAGGCCGCGCTGGCTGCCCTGGGCGTCACCGCTGCCGTTGCCGATGGAGATGGCGATCATGACGGGCACGCGCTTCTCATGGATGAGGTTGTCGAGGGCGACGAACAGCGACCGGTCCGGACCGTCGGCGCCGACGATGAAGGGCGCTTCCGTTCCCTTCACATACTGCTTGGGAACGTAGACAGCCACCTTGCGGGTGTAAGGCCGCGGGAAGCTGTTGACGATCACCTTGCGCGGATCGGCCGGGTCGACGACGGCGAAGGTGCCGGCTTCGCGGGCAATGCCGGGATAGATTTTGCTGTCGGTGGACTCCATGGTGAACTCGAAGATGTCGCCCTGAGGGACGCCTTCGCGCACGGCCATTTCCGGAGCCGGATTGTGGGTGGGCCCGATGATGAAGTTGCCATCCTGCGCCGGTTTCGGCACCTGGCCGTCGGGCAGTTCCGTGGCCTTCACGTAGCCGGGCGTATTCGGGTCCCGGGCCGGCGGCGGCGTGCGCTTTGGCGGCGCGGCCTGCGGCGGCTGCTGGCCCCAGGCCAGGCCGAGAATCAAGAAAGCTGTGTAGAAACGGTACATCGAAAAACTCCTCATCCATCGTAACGTCAGACCATCCCAAGGGACGGCTTCACCAGCCGCCCTTCGGCGGCACTCCGATAGGCTGCTTCCACCAGCGCGAAGGTCTTCAGGTACTCTTCCGCGCCGGACTCAAACTCCGCGCCGCTGCGCAGGCAATCGATGAAGTGCCGCTGGGTGGCACGCACCGAATCGCCGCGATAGCCGATGGCGGGCACCTCATCCCACACCAGGCGCCCCTCCAGGAACACACGGCCTGAGGCATCCACCGACAGCGTGCCGGTCTCGCCTTCGATCCACGCCGCGCCCATGACGGGGCCGTTGGGCGGCTCCAGTTCGCCAAAGCGGTGGCCGTCCACGGAGCCGTCGACTCCCGTGTCATGGCGCACGGTGATGAGCACCTGATCCTCACCGGCGATGACCGGATTCCGTTTGCGGGCGAGTGCGTGGAGGCATTCGACTTCACCGAACAGAAACCGCGCCGTATCCAGGTGGTGCACCAGCGTCTCATAGATGAGAAGCCGCGGCATGTCCTTAAAGTACGGCTGGTGCGCATAGGGCGCATCGCCGAATCCATCGCGGCGGCGGGTGAGCAGCCGGTATGTGTACGGCTGGCCGATGTCGCCCGCGCGCAGGCGGCGGCCCGCTTCGCGATACCAGGGCTGCCATCGCCAGTTCTCATGAATCATCACACGGGCCCGGGCTTCGGCCACGAGACGCGCCATGTCACAGGCCTCAGGCCACGTGGGCGCCATGGGCTTCTGGCAGATGGCCGGAACCCCGGCCTGGATGGCCAGCGCCACCAGCGGCAGATGCGTATCGGGCCGGGTGACGATGTCGACGAAGTCCAGCTTCTCGTTGGCGAGGAGGGCGCGGGGCGTGGCGTAGGTGCGCGGCGCGAATTGGGCCGCACGATCAACCAGTTCGTCACAGGCGGCGACGATCTCAACGTCGTCCATGCGCCGCCAGCCATCGATATGGAACTGGGCAAAGAATCCGCAGCCGATGATGGCTCCGCGCAGCCGGGCAGGTTGAGACATTACCTGCCATTGTAGCGGGCGGTTCGCGCTACACTGGCGGTTCATGTACATCCTTGCGCTTGACCAGGGGACCACGAGTTCCCGGGCGATTCTGTTCCGGCGCGACGGCTCGATTGCGGCCGTGGCGCAGAAGGAGTTCGAGCAGATCTTTCCGCAGGCCGGCTGGGTTGAGCACAACCCGATGGAGATCTGGGGAACGCAGCTTGGGGTGGCGGCCGAGGCGCTGGCGACAGCGGGCTGCGCACCGGCGCAGGTGGCGGCGGCGGGCATCACGAACCAGCGCGAGACCACGGTGGTGTGGGACCGGAAGACGGGCGAGCCGGTCTACAACGCGATTGTGTGGCAGGACCGCCGGACGGCCGCCTTCTGCGACTCCCTGCGGGCGGCGGGCCACGCGGCGGCTATTCAGGCCAAGACGGGGCTGGTGATCGACGCTTACTTTTCCGGGAGCAAGATCGCCTGGATTCTGGACAATGTGGCGGGTGCGCGGGCTCGCGCCGAGGCGGGTGAACTGGCGTTCGGCACGATAGACACATGGCTGGTGTGGAACCTGACCGGCGGCCGGGTGCATGTGACGGACGTGTCCAATGCGTCGCGCACGATGCTGCTGAACATCCACACGTGCGACTGGGACCCGGAGTTGCTGGAGTTGTTCCGGATTCCGCGGGCGATGCTGCCGGAGGTGCGCGGGTCGAGCGAGGTGTACGGCACGGCGGCGGTGGAGGCGCTGGGCGGGATTGCGATTGCGGGCATGGCCGGCGACCAGCAGGCGGCGCTGTTCGGCCAGGCCTGTTACCGCCCGGGGCTGACCAAGAACACCTACGGCACGGGCTGCTTCATGCTGCAGAACACGGGCACACAGGCGGTGGCTTCCCGCAACAACCTGCTGACCACGGTGGCGTGGCGGGCGGGCGGCGCGGTGGAGTATGCCCTGGAGGGCAGCGTGTTCATCGCCGGCGCCGTGGTGCAGTGGCTGCGCGACGGGCTGGGCCTGATCCGGACGGCTCCGGAGATCGAGGCGTTGGCGGCGCAGGTGTTCGACACGGGCGGCGTCTATCTGGTGCCGGCGTTCGCGGGCCTGGGCGCTCCGTACTGGGACCAGTACGCACGCGGGTCGGTGAGCGGCATTACGCGTGGCACGACGGCGGCGCACCTGGCGCGGGCCGCGCTGGAGAGCATTGCGCATCAATCGGCCGATCTGCTGGAGGCGATGCACGCCGATGCGGGGATCGCGCTGGCTGAGCTGCGGGTGGATGGCGGAGCGTCGCGCAACAACCTTCTGATGCAGTTCCAGGCGGACCTTCTGGGTGTTTCCGTGGCCCGCCCGAAGGTGACTGAGACCACCGCGCTTGGGGCCGCGTATCTGGCGGGCCTGGCGGTGGGGTTCTGGAGCAGCACCGATGAGATTGGCCAGCAGTGGGCGATGGACCAGCGCTTTGAACCGGGCCGGTCCCGCGACGAAGTGGCGAGTCTGCGCGCCCGCTGGAAGAAAGCCGTTGAGCGCGCACGTAACTGGGAAGGTTGATTTCATGTTTTTTTCGTTTGCCTCCAATTCGATTACTCGCCGGCGCCTGCTGGGAGGCGCCGCCACTTTGACCACCATGGCCGCGCTGCCCGCGGCAGCAGCGTCAAAGACCGTGGTTTCCATCCACGGCGACGCCTTTCACATCAATGGACAACCGACCTACAAAGGCCGGCAATTCAGAGGCCGCAAGATTGAAGGCCTGCTGATGAACTCACGCATGGTGCAGGGCATCTTCGACGACCGCAACGCCGAGACTGCCGTGAGGTGGAAGTACCCGGACACGGGACGCTGGGACCCGGAGCGCAACACGCGCGAGTTCATCGCGGCGATGCCCGAGTGGCGGCGCCATGGACTGCTGGCGTTCACGATCTGCCTGCAGGGAGGAAGCCCCGAAGGCTATTCGAAGTCCCAACCGTGGGACACGGGCGGGCTGGACCCCGACGGCACACCGCGCCCGGACTATCTGAACCCACATTTCCGTTTTGAGCCGCGCGTGCGAATCTCCTGGATGCTCGTCCGCATCAATATCGATAGGGGTTTGAAGGCAGCGAAGACCCCTGCGGAGGACAGCACCCAATGGGTGACAAACAAAAC
>Ga0194132_10002354_pt1 | contig 35705 bp, 23 predicted proteins | sample TA2KigOf80mmetaG_FD_148612 | JGI IMG/M metagenome (GOLD analysis project Ga0194132, IMG submission 148612) | Freshwater microbial communities from Lake Tanganyika, Tanzania - TA2015054 Kigoma Offshore 80m | ecosystem: Environmental > Aquatic > Freshwater > Lake | place: Tanzania: Lake... | reverse complement strand
ACTAGGCCATTCCGAAAATTTCAACCCTGTGAAAACGAACCACTTGTGCGATGGCACTGTAGAAGATGGGTTAGAGTCCTGGACGATCACAACCGCTCGCCCACGGGCTGGATCGAAGAGGAGCGCGCAGCAGAACTCACCGGTGAATTCGACTTGGCCACCTACCAGCAGTTGACACGCGTCAGCCTCCGCATCCGCGCGCTCCGCCGCGTCGCGCTGGACACGCCGTACACAAGCTTGGCCCACTCCGTCGCCAGTCTCATCGCCAAGCCTCCGTTCGCGGACAACACATCTTTGGTGGTCGACGCCACCGGTGTCGGGCGTCCCGTGGTCGACTTCCTCAAGGCCGCACGGCCCCCGTGCCGCCTGCTCCCCGTCGTCATCACCGGACCCGGGCAGGCCACTCAGTCAAACGGCGTCTTCCATGTCCCGCGCCAGGATCTCATCGCCAACCTGCAGATCCTGATCGAGACCCGCGAGCTGTCGGTCGCCCGCACAGCCACTCACGCGGACTCACTCGAAATCGAGCTGTCCCAGTTCAGCCGCCGCCGCACCGCCCGCGACGATCTCGTCTTTGCCACCGCGCTCGCCTCCTGGGCCGCGATCAAGCGCTACTAATCCGGCTCCCCCGATAAGCGATTCTTCCGAGCCGCGCGCAAGCAAGCGGCCGGATTCGGTCAGGAACCGCCGCAACCACTCCATCGCCCTCCATACCGACTCCGGCGTCGGCGAGTGCCCCTTGCGATGGTTCAGGTAACCGATATGGTCCGGATTCCCGTACAGCGGCTTCACCGCATGAATGTACCGCCACGACTTGTCGTTGTCCGCCGAGTCGCCGCCAATCAACAGGAACGGCCTCGGCGCGATCAGCGCCAACAGGTCATGGTGGTCGCTCCCCGCCGGCAGCCGCTTGATGTTCTCGCCGAGGTACCAGAAGTCCTCATAGTTCGAGAAACTCAGTCCGATCCCAGGCTCGGACGCCACCGCCACCCGGATGCGCGGATCAAAGGCCGTCGCGTACAGCGTCATCTTGCCGCCAAGCGAGTGGCCGATCATCCCGATCCGCCCGGCATCGAGCGCCGGCACTGTCTCGATATAGTCCACCAGGCGGCGAGCGTCCCACACCCACTTGCCAAGTCCGGTGAGACTCGGATGGCGCAGCTTCAGGTTCCCCACGGCCTCCGCGTAGCTCTCCCCGTAGCTCTCGCCGTACCAGCGGATCGCGACCGCCGCGAAGCCCTGCTGGACCGCCAGGTAGGCGAAGCTCCGCGTGCCGGGCGGCGTGTGGAGGCGGCCACCCAAGCTCGCTCCCGCCGGTGTATCGACGTCATAATAAGGCACGATCACCACCGGCAGCCGGCGCGCCGGGGCCGTGCGCGGAAGCATCACGTAGATCTTCTCCCAGTAGTCCGCCTCCACCCGCAGCTCGCGCATCTCGGCGGTGTACAAGGGCGTCTCATCGCGACGGATGAGACGGGCTTCGACCGGAGGCTTGGACGTGGACGGCGTGCCCAGCACGGCATTCCACCGGGACTCAATCGCGTCGCGCGATCCACTGGGCGCGGCCATCGCGCCGGGGACACTCTGCTGGTAGGGCGCGAACCAGTCCGCGGCATACGCCTCCGCGGCACCGCCAGGCACCGTCCGGCACACCCGGAACCCAGTGTACGGACTGCGCCGGTTGGGATCCTGCGACGACCGGAAGCCCTTGGTCCAGCCCCCGGGCGGTGAGCTGTAGGCGCCTCCCCGGATCTCGCGCGCCACGCCCGTCGGCGGTCCGGTTGGATCATCGGCGGCCGAAATGGCGCCGGATGGGTCAGCCCAGTCGTGGACCCACTCCCAGACGTTGCCATACATGCCGCGGACACCGAGAGCGTTGGCGGGCAGCGTGGCCGGCGGCTTCGGCCCGGCCGAGCGCAGCCACTCGAGGAGCGGCGCCGTGTCCTTGGTCTGCTGATGTCCGAGATGGGCGCCCGCCGCCGAAGCGGGTCCGGCGGCCTCGCTCCATTCCATGCTGGTGGGTAAGCGGTATCCGGTGGCTCCCGGCCGCAGCGATCCCGCCGCCAGATCGTAGGCCGGCGCGAGGCTCTCGCGTTCCGACAACAGGTTGCAGAACCGGATCGCTTCATGCCAGGTGACCGAGTGGACGGGCAGGTCCGCGCCACGGTGCGTGGCCGCCGGATTGGAGCCGGTGATCCTTTCGTAGTCGCCCTGGGTGACTTCAGTCCCGGAAATCGCGAAGCGCCGGATGCGGACAGTGACCGGAACGGACGTGGCCCCATCGATTACGGTCACCCGGGTTGCGGGGACTTCAATTAGGGAAACGGCAAGGAAAATTGCTCCAGGAAGCATGGGAGAACCCATTGTACGCCCGCCCCGGACTCATGCTCTTCCCTTAGGCCACCGTGGATCGATCCACTCACCGTCGGAGTCGGCTGTCCACACCAAGCCGCCGATCAACACAATTCCGTAATCAGAACAGCAGCTTCAGCCCCAATTGGATCAGCCGCGGCTGGCGGGCTCCACCGACTATTCCAAAATTCGGAGATGCCACGTTGGTCACCGGCAGACTGAATTGGGCATGGTTGAATGCATTGAACATCTCCGCGCGGAACTGCATCCGCATGTTCTCGCTGATGCCAAGCGGAAAGAACTTCTGGATCCCGATGTCCCAGTTGTTCACTCCCGGACCGTTCAGGAAGCCGCGGCCCGAGTTGCCGAAAAAGCCGGTGGGCGGCGCCACGAAACAGGTGGTGTCGAACTGGCGGAGCCCGTTGGTCCGCAGGCCGTTGGCGAGTCCCGAATCACGCCCGTCGCAAATCCGGTTCGGACGTGAATCGCTGAACGAGCTCGCCGTCACGTTAGGCGCTACCGGGTGGAACGCGGGTCCTGTCTGGAAAGTGCCGATCGCCGTCGCGGTCCATCCGCCAGCGAGCAGATCCACCGCGCGCGACATGCTTGAACCCCACGCGCGGCCGCGTCCCACGGGGAGTTCGTAAATCGCACTCACGACTCCGCGATGCCGGACATCGAAGCCGGTCGGGCCTTTTTCGCACCCGCGGCAGAACGCAATCTGCGCTTCTCCTTCGGCGACGTCGCTCAGCGTCTTGGCCCAGGTGTACTCGACCCGGTAGGCGAGTCCCCGGCCGAAGCGGCGGTCGTACTTGGCGATGAAAGCCTGATAGGACGAGTTTGCCGGAAAGTCCATTCGCAACAGGCTGGCGTAGCGCGGATACGGCTTGGTGGCGTTGTTGCACCGCAGGTCCGGGGTCGGACGGCACTGGTTGTAATCATGCCGGCTCTGGAGCTTGTGGTTGCTCGATCCCAGGTACACCAGCTCGATCATGTCGCTCCCGCCCAGGGTCCGTTGGATCGAGAAGTTCCACTGCTGCATGTAAGGATTGCGCGACTCCTCGTTGAACAGGAATGGCGCCGAGCCTTGCACCGTCGCGGCGTAGTTCTTGTCGAGAGGACGCTGGGGCCGCGCGGGAAATATGTTCCTCCCGAGCACCCATTGCGGCACAGGCACAAAGCCGTTGTTCACTTCGATCGAATCATTGAAGGGTGGCGCCACCATCGTCCACTGCAAGCTGCCGAGCTGCTGGTCGGAATAGTAGAGGCCGGCGCCGGCCCGGATCACCGTGTTCCTCCATGGCGTCCAGGCGACGCCCAGGCGCGGCGTGAAGTTGTTGTTGTCCGGGAGCAGGACCCGCGGATCAATCTCGCCCAGCGCCGCGTAGGTGAGCAGTCCGGTCTCATAGTTGAAGCCATGAGGCCACGTGCTCGCCCACTTCTGCGGATTCGGAACGGTCGCTTTGAACCAGGAGATTCCGTAGTTGAGCGTGAGGTTGGGGCGCAGCTTCCAGACATCCTGGAAATAGGGCATGAACTGCGAGAAGCGGTAGGGGATCCGCGGAAGTCCGCGCATCGCGCCGGTGGTGTTGGTGCCGAGCAGGAAGTCCGCGAACGCGTCTCCGGTGTTGGCCTGTGGGGTGAACTGCCCCTGGGCGTTGCGCTGGAGCTGCGCGGTGAAGTTGCGCTGAAACGCGAGATTCCCGTGCGCCGCGGCGTTGGCATTCTGCTGCCAGGTGCGGTAATACCGGATCCCCACGCCGAGCTGAAAGTTGTGGGTTCCGCGAATGTGGTTCATCCCGTTGTCGATCTGGTAGAGATTGTCGACGTTGCCCAGGTCGCCGTTCGCGCGGCCGAACGCAGTGTACTCCTGAAGATTGATGCCGGTCACGCCATTGGTCTCGAGCGTGTTGGGGATACCGATCTCATTCAAAATCGGTCCCGCCCTCTTGCCCTCGTTGCTGAAGATGGCCAGGCTCCGTGCGAATCCCACGCGGAAGGTGTTCACTAGCGCCGGACTCAGCGTCCAGATGTGCTGGACCATCGCGACGTGAGTGTCGTTGGGATAGAACGCGCCCGACAGTGGAAACAGACCCGCGTTCACCAGCGGCGACCGCATCCCGATGAACTGCCCGAACAACGACTGATACGCGTTGATCGCATAGTCCACGCGTCCGCCGTACTGGTCGTCAGTCTGCGAATCGCGCGGATTCAGAAACACATTGTTCGGCCGCTGCGCGAGACTCGACCCAGGGATGTAATAGCGCAGCAGGTTGCGGGATACAGGATTCAACCGCGCACTGGGAATCACGCGGTTGGCGAACGGCTGGCGCAGCCCTGTCTCGGCGGAGAAAGATGCCGGATCGAAAATGTTCCGTCCGGTCTCATTGAAGTCGCCTCCGAACATCGCTTGAGTCGGCGTGTAGGCGCGGCCTGACAACGCGGTCACCTCGCGCATGCCTTCGTAGTTCCCGTAGAACCAGAGCCGGTTCCGCACGATCGGCCCACCCGCGGCGCCGCCGAACTGATTCCGGTGCAGCTTCTCCGGTCCCGGCGCGAAGAAGTTGCGCGCATCGAAGACTTCGTTGCGCACGAACTCAAAGGCTTGCCCATGGAACTGGTTCCCGCCGCCTTTGGTCGTCACGTTCACGAGTCCAGGATTCGGCCCCTGGTCGGGCATGAAGAAGCTCTGCTGGACCTTGAACTGATCGATGCTCGCCACCGACAGATTCACGGTCAACTCCGCCGACCGCGTGCCACGTGCCACAATGCCGTTGATCAGGAATCCCGTGTGCGACGCCTGGTTGCCGGCCACCGAGAGTGTCCGGTTGTTGTGGCCGGTCTGGTTCACGTTGCCGCGTCCTACCGCTTCGTTTGACCCGCCCGCCAGCAGCGCGAGCTGGAGGAAGTTGCGTCCGTTGAGCGGCAGCTCTTCGACGCGCGCCGAGTCCACCACGGTGCCGATTGTGTTGGATTCGGTCTGGAGCAAAGCAGCCTCCGCGGCAACACTCATCGTGGTCGCCACGTCGCCGACCTTCAACACGATCTCAAGCGCGGCTGACTGGCCGACTTCCACGGTGATGCCCGACGTCTGGTAGGTTTGGAATCCGGTCTTGGAAACCCGTACGTTGTACACGCCAGCGGGCACAGTGGGAAACACAAACCGGCCCGCGTCGTTCGACAGCGTCTCGCGCTCGAGGTTGCGCGCGGTCTCGATCAACACGATGGCCGCACCAGGAACGATGGCGCCCGACTCGTCGCGCGCGGTCCCGGTGACGGCGGCGCTTCCAAGCGTGGTCTGGGCACGCAACGAAGCGGCGGCAGCGAGCATAGCCGGTATGTGGCGCATGGGGCTCAGAAGGTCGCGATCGGATTGAGCGGCGATCCCGTGCCGCCTTCGACCACCAAAGGGGCCGCGGTCAACAGAAACTCCCAGCGGCGCGACTTCGCCGCCTGGGCACTCACCGCGGTCAGGTCCAGGTTGTCAAGGATCGGCATGCCCATCGCCACAAGCGACAACTGGTGGATGGGCTGGGCCACGCCGTCCACACCCGAAGGCGCGACATCAGACGCCGCGTCGCTTCCGAGAATTGCCATGTCCCGCTGCTTGAACCATTTCGCGCAAGTCCCATAAAGCCCCGCGCACTGCTTCGATGCGTCCCACGGCCCCTTCTCCGCGCGCCGGATCCAGCGGCCGGTGTGGATGAGCACTGCGTCACCGGCACGGACCTTGACGCCGGACTTTTTCTCCCAGGCGTCGAGGTCCTCGGGATGAATGGCCTCGCCCAGGTCCAGGTACTTCTTGCCCTTCAACGCGGGAATGTCCATGAGCACGCCACGCGTGAACAGCCCATCACGATAGGCGGAGATCGCAAGCTGTGACGCGCCCTGCTTGGTGACGGTCGAAGGCGCGTGGCCGTTGTACATCTTGCCGTTGATGAACATGTGGCACAGCGCGTCGATGTGAGTGTGCGCGAATCCGTGATAGTTGACGTGGTAGGAATCGAGCACGAAGCTGTGCGCCCAGATGCCCGCATCCTCCATCCGGTGCTCGAACGGACTGCCGTTGTCCACGGCATTCTTCTTTTCCACGGGGTGGGCGAGCGAAACCGAAACGCCTTCGCGCACCAGACCAGCCGCCTCCTTCCGTTTGGCGGGAGTAATCAGGTTGATGGTCCCAAGCTGGTCCTGTTGGCCCCAACGGCCCCAGTTGGAGAGTTCTTTCATCCATCGCTCGACGTCGGCTTTGGTCGCCTTCGCGGGAGCGGCATCGAGCGGAGCCACGGCAGCGGCCGCGGCTAATGAAGTAAGGAGTTCACGCCGGTTCATGAGAGTGATTAGAACAGACGGAGCCGCAACGTGGCAAACGTATAGACGGCGAACCCGAGAATCGCCGCGGTCACCGCGTGGAGCAGCAGACGCAGCCGCTTGCCTGCTTTCCAGGCCATGTAGGCACGCCACGAGGCGAGCACGATCAGGACCGCGAACGCCGCCTTGACGACGAGGTCGCGAGGGAGAAATGACTCTTCGAGCACCGGCTCACATTATGACACCTGGATCGCCACTTTGAGGACGCCCGCGGGCCTACCATTGCCAACGAGCCGCATGACCGAACGTTCATTTGAGACAATAGCGGGGATGCAAACCGGGCGGATCCTGCGCAAACTCGAGACCTCGGCACTGTCAGATGCCTTGGGCAAAACAGGCGCCATGGATCACGGCATCCGCTGCTGGTCGGCGAACTCGCGGATGGCGGGACCAGCGTACACGGTGCGGGTCCACACCGCGGATATCCTGATGGTGAGCAAAGCGCTGTCGGAATGCCCAGCAGGATCGGTGCTGGTGATCGACGGACACGGTGAGACGAACACTGCGTTGTGGGGCGGCTTGACCACCATGGCGGCCCACCGCAAGGCACTCGCCGGCGTTGTCGTCGACGGCGCGATCCGCGATGCGGCTGAGATCCGCCGCAGCCGGCTGCCCGTGTTCGCCCGGTCTGCCGTGCCGAACGCCGGCGGCGCTGAGTACTTGGGCGAGCTGGCCGTGTGCGTGAGTTGCGGCGGCCTGCCGGTGCAGCCGGGCGACTGGGTGGTGGGTGACGATGACGGCGTAGTCGTGATCCCGGCGGCGAAGCTCGACCACGCGATCGCCGGCGCCCAGGCGATCCTTAAAGCGGAAGCAGCGATCGCCAAGAGGGTCCGCGCGGGCGAGGATCTGGCGTCCATCCTGCGCGTGGGTGAAGTCATCGACCGCAAGCGTAGCGGCACGTTCATTCCGCAACTCCGCGCGAGCGAAGGCGCGCAATGAACCGGCTTCCGGATTGGAAGCAAGGCGAGCTGCCTGATCCTCCTCCGTTCAACTTGCGGAACGCGTTCCGCATGATCGGTCCAGGCGCCATCCTGCTGGCGGCGTCGATCGGTGGCGGCGAGTGGCTCGCGGGACCAGCGCTCCTGGTGCAGCACGGCCCGTCCATTATGTGGGTGGCCACCGCGGCGATCGTCCTTCAGGTGATCTTCAACCTGGAATCGATCCGGTACACACTGTACACGGGCGAGCCGGTCATCGCCGGATTCATGCGCCTCCGGCCGGGTCCGCGCGTGTGGGGCGGACTGTACGCGGTGCTCACCGTCGCGCAACTGGGACTTCCGGCACTTGCTGCCGCGTGCGCGTCGGTTGTGTTCGCGGCGTTCATGGGGCGAATGCCGGGAGCACCGGACGCCGGGTCCATGCAATGGATCACCTATGGCGTCATGCTGCTCAGCGCGGTGATCCTTGCAACCGGCGGGACTATCGAGAAGACGCTCGAACGGGTGTCCTGGGCGATGATCGTGTTCATCTTCGCGTTTCTGCTCGTGGTCAACGTGTTCTTCGTCGACGCGGCAACTTGGTGGCGCACCGCCACCGGCTTCTTCCAGTTTGGATACCTGCCCAAGGGCGGCGATGTTGTCCTGCTCGCGGCGCTCGCCGCAACCGCCGGATCCGGCGGCATCGGAAATTTGGTTATTTCGAGCTGGGTGCGCGACAAAGGTTTCGGCATGGGATCCGTCAGCGGCGCGATTCCCGGCGCGCTGGGTGGACGCACGGTAACGCTCTCGCGCACAGGCACGGTGTTCGCGGTCACTCCCGAAAGCTTGCGGCGCTGGCGCACTTGGACCAAGTACGTCCAGGCCGATCAACTCTGGCTGTGGGCGCTCGGATGCTTCATTGGCATGTTCCTCAACGTGAATCTCGCGGCTGGCATCATTCCTCCCGGCACCGACCTCTCGGCACTTGGCGCAGGCGCGTTTCAAGCCCAGTACCTTACGGAGCGGCTCTGGAGCGGCTTTTGGTTTCTCGCACTGCTGAACGGCTTCTGGATCCTCTTCTCGACGCACTTGGGCAACACCGACACGCTGGTCCGCACTGTGACCGACATCCTGTGGACCAGCCGGATGTGGGACCAGCAGAGTGTCCGGCGAATCTATTACACGCTGCTCGCCGCGTTCACCGTGTGGGGCGCGATCACGGCGAACTGGGGCAGCGCGATGACGCTGTTCAAGGCGCTGGGTATGATCGCGGGTCCGATTCTATCGCTCGCCGCGGTCCAGTTGCTGATCGTCAATACCACTCTGCTCCCGCCGGAGCTGCGTCCGGGCTTAGCACGGCGTGCGGCGCTAGTCGCTTGCGCTGTATTCTATTTCGCGATGATGGTTCTGGTAGTCATATGAGACTCTTTCTGCCCCTTTTGCTGACCGCCTTGCCGGTGCTCGCACGATTGCGCGCCGGAGCACACGCCGCCGACATCACACCTCAAGAGTGGCCGGTACGTTTGATCGGCAATTTCGGCTTGACGCTAGCGCAGTCCGCTCACGATCCGCTGCATGTGCGCGCGATCGTGCTCGAAGAGGGCGCGAACCGGGTTGCCATCGCGGTGATCGATAGCTGCCTCGTCAAACGCGACGTGATGGACGAGGCCAAGGCGATTGCTTCCAAGCGCACCGGGATCCCCACGAGCCACATGCTGATCGCGGCGACTCACACGCACTCGGCGCCGCCGTCGGACGCCAGCAAGCGCGACTCGCTGGAAGGGCGGTACGTCCAGCGCATCATCGATCAGACCGCGAACGCGATCGCCACCGCGCATTCGAGACTCGAGCCCGCACGCATCGGTTACGCGGTCCGCTATGTTCCCGAGGAGTTGTTCAACCGGCGGTGGTTCATGACCGACGGGTCGATTCCGCCGAATCCGTTTGGCGAAACGCATGACAAGGCCCGGATGAATCCGCCCGCCGGGAGCAGGGACTTGATTCACCCAGCCGGACCTACTGATCCTGGCTTCTCGATCGTGTCGATCCGGAACGAAGCAGGCAAGCCGCTCGCCCTGCTCGGCAACTACTCGCTGCACTACGTTGGCGGCATTCCGGCCAATCAGGTTTCATCGGACTATTTCGGAGAGTTCGCGCACCAGGTGTCCAAGGCCCTGGCTCAGGACAACCCCTCCTTCGTCGCGATCCTGTCCAACGGAACCAGTGGCGACGTGAACAACATCGACTTCGTGCATCCGCGGCCGCGCGCCGAGCCCATGCAAAGGATTCGCGAGGTGGCCACTCGCATCGCGGGCCATGCGGTGGAGGCGTCACGGACGATGGAGTACACGGGGACCGCGGAGCTGCGATCGGCTGAGCGCGAGTTGGAGCTTGCCTACCGCAAGCCAACGCCCGCGCAGCTCACGTTCGCGCAGGCCGCGTTGAAGGAGGCGGATGAATCCAAGCTCCCGCGCAACGCAAAGGCCTATGCCGAACGCGCGCTACGGCTCCAGGAAGGCCCCGCCACGGCGTTGATCAAGCTTCAGGCGATGCGGATCGGCGGGTTCGCGATCGCCGCCATCCCGTTCGAGGTCTTCACCGAGATTGGCCTCGCGATCAAGGAGCGGTCGGCCGTTAAGCCGGTTTTCACGATTGAGCTTGCTAACGGCCATTGGGGCTATTTGCCCACGCCCCGGCATCACGAACTGGGCGGATACGAGACCTGGCTCGGTACGAACAACGTGGAGAAAGGCGCGTCCGTGAAAATCACCGACGTGATCCTCGAATTGCTGGAGCGGGTGAAGTAACCCTGGTGCGCTTCTTTGCATTCCTTGCTTGCGCGGCCGCCATGCTTGGCCAGGGTGTGTGGGAGACACGGGCTCCGTATCCGATTGCGGCCACTGAGGTGTCGGGCGTCGCTATCGGGGGCCAGATCTACTGCCTGTGTGGCATCACCGCGGCCGGCGGGACCAACCGGATGTTCCGCTACGATCCGGGCTCCGACCGCTGGACCGAAGCCGCTCCAGTCCCGGTTGAATCGGTGGATCATTGCAATGTCGCCGCCGTGAATGGCAAGCTCTACCTGTTGGGCGCGCTCCGCTTCGGCACGTCCTTCTTGTTGGACGAGACGTTCGTGTACGATCCCGAAGTGAACCGCTGGAGCTCTGTCGCGCGGATGCCGAGGCCGCGTGGTGCTTCGGGAGTCGCGGTCATCGGACAACGGATCTATATCGCCGGCGGTGTCGGCGCAACAGGGACCGTGCCAACCCTTGATGTCTTCGACACCGCGGCGGGGGAATGGTCGCTGCTTGCACCGATGGCCAACGCGCGCGACCATCTGACGGCGCAGGCCGTGGACGGCAGAGTCTTTGCAATCGCAGGCCGCAACGGAGGAACGCAGATCGCCGCGACCGAGGAGTACGATCCGGCCTCGAACACCTGGCGCGCGCGTGCGCCGATTCCAGTGGCCCGCGGCGGACTGGGCAGTGGCGTCATTCGCGGCCGGATCATCGTGTTCGGCGGCGAAGGTCCGAGTCCAAGGCCGCAGGGAACCTACGAGGAGAATCACGAGTTCGATCCGGTGGACAACCGCTGGCGGCAGCTTGCGCCGATGCCCACGCCGCGCCATGGATTCTATGGAGTGACTCTCGACGAACGGATCTTCGCGGCCTCCGGCGGTCCCCGCGCGGGCGCTGATTTCTCCATGGCGCATGAAGTGTTCCTGCTGCCCGCGAGTGCGCCACGCGTGGACGGGGCGATCCGGAACGCGGCGAGCTTTGACGCTTTGGTCGCGCCGAATGTGATCTCGTCGTTGTTCGGTGAGTTCCTCTCGAACGGCAGCCAGGCGGCGCCGCCCGGCGGTCCCGTGACCAGATTGAACAGTGTCACGGTGACGGTGGGCAACATTCCGGCGCTGTTGTTCTTTGTGTCGCCGCGGCAGATCAACTTCCTGATGCCACCTACAGCCGGCACAGGCCGGACGCAGGTTGTGGTGACGAACGCGGGCGTTCCGAATCAGAGTCCATATCCGGTGGACATCGATCTGGCGGCTCCGGGCATCTTTGCCTTTGGGCAGCGCGGAGAAGGGCAAGGCGCGATCCTGGTGGCGGGCACGGGTTTGCTGGCTCGCGCGTCGGGCGAACAGTCGCGCGCACCCAGGGTAGGCGAGGCAATCGAGATCTACGGAACCGGGTACGGCGCCGGCGCAACCGTGACCATCGGCGGGGTGGCGGGCGAAGTGCTGTTCGCGGGTCCGGCGCCCGGGTTTCCGGGACTCGCTCAGTTGAACACGCGGGTTCCCGCCGGCGCCGCGGCAGGCGCGGAGATCCCGGTACGGATCACGATGAGCGGACGGCAGTCCAACACCGTGACCATGGGCGTGGTTGAGTGACCGGCAACTCGCACTTGGCGGGAGTACACTGGGTGCGCGATGCTGACGGCGATTCTGACTCTCCTGGCGCAACCCCGAGCCGTACGACGAGGACGACGGCTCGGTGATGGACTGGTAGCCGCGCGGCTCAGAAGTACAGCTTCACGACTCCAACCGGCGCCCAGCTTTCGCCCTCTTCAAGCCCAACAATCATAAGGGTCTGAACAGTTACCCGCAGCAGACACCGTGGCGCGGTGTCCCCCGGAGAGGCTTCACGGAGTTGCTGGGCGGTCCACGCGGAGGTGAGGTGGGCGGTGACACCGAAACGCAGAATTCGCCGCCGCTCGTGAGCCAGAACCAGTAATACGTACAGCACCTGGAGCCGGATGGTCGGCAAGGCGAAGAAGTCGACCGACACACCATGGCCTTGAGATGGGACCGCCACGCAGCCCGAAAGACCGCGCCGCAAGGTTGGAATCGACTATTGACCGCGCCGTCCGGGCGGCGGGTGTTCAGCATCCTGTCCTGCGGCCGCGCAGCCAGGTTTGCTCGCATCTTCGATTATACAAGTTGGTGTACAAGTTGGTTGACAGGAGAAAAACTGCACGATATACTCCATACTCCCTTACCTGACGGATGGCAGGCGTCTGGAGCCGCCGTCGGCGGTCACCGGACACCGTCGGAAAGCGAGGCAAAATGAGGCACTTGACAAATTTGGTCCGCCGCAGAATCATTCCAACGTTTTTGGCTTGCGCAGTTCCGCTGTTTGCCCAAGGGACCGCGACAGTTTGGGGCACGATTCAGGACGCTACCGGCGCCTCAGTGGCAAAGGCCAGCGTCGCCGTCAGGAACGAACGAACTGGGCAGCTCAGAACAACGGTCCCGAGCGAAACCGGATCATACCTGGTGGCGCTTCTGCCTGTGGGGAGTTACTCGATCAAAGTGGAAGCGCCCGGCTTTAAGCAGCACACGCGGGCGGGCATCTCCCTCAGCACTGACGAGAATGCCCGGATCGACGTGGTGCTGGAAGTCGGAGACCTCACACAGAGCGTAACCGTGACCGGCGACGCCACTCTGGTGGAAACCCGCAGTGCCAACCATAGTCTGCTCGTGGACTCGGCCAGAATGCGCCAGTTGCCGCTCAGCGGCTGCAACCCGCTCCAGTTGCAGTTGTTGTTGCCGGGAGTGGTGTCCGACGCCGGATCGGGTGGCGCCGAGAACCGCGGCGTCTCCATCAACGGCTCCCGGGGCACAATGAACAACTACACGCTCGATGGCGGGAGCGCCGTCGACACCTGGACGAACGCCCCGGCGGTCATGCCCTCGCCAGAGGCGCTCGAGGAATTCAGCATCGTCCAGTTCTCGCTGAGCGCGGAGTTCGGACGGAGCGCGGGCGGAACGATCAATGCGATCACCAAGTCGGGTACGAATACGGTCCATGGGGCACTGTTCGAGTTCCTCCGGAACAACAACCTGAACGCGCGGAACTTCTTTGCGGCAAGAAGAGAAGTGCTGCGCCAGAATCAGTTCGGCGCGGCGGTGGGCGGACCGGTCATCCGGAACAAGACCTTCTTTTTCGGTTCGTATCAGGGCACCATTCAGCGATTCGCCTCCGTCACCACGATCAGTTCGGTGCCGTCAGATGCCGAGAGGCAGGGTGATTTTTCGCAAGCGGTACAACGGCCGATCGACCCGTCCACCGGACAACGTTTTCCCGATGACCGCATACCCGCCACGCGAATCGATCCCGTCGCCTCGCGCTTCATCGAACGCTTCTTGCCCAAGAGCCCGAACGGGTTGCGGGGACCGTTCCGCTACAACTTTCCACGGCAGAACGATCTCCATCAGTACGTAGCCAAAATCGATCACGTACTGACCGGCAAGAACCGCCTGACCGGGCGCTTCTTCTACAACAACAACGTGTTGGTCACCGATGGCGGCTTGCCGTCCTTCGTGAATCATCCTGGCGATTTCCGCACGCGAAGTCTCGCGATCGCCGATGCTCACACGTTCAGCGGTTCGCTGATCAACGACTTCCGTTTTGGATACATCCGGGTCGCCGAGGTGGGCTTCCCCCTCGAAAGCAAATCCTGGGCCGAACTGGGCGCGAAAATCGCCGCACCCGAAGTGAACGGGAAGACTTGGTTGAGTCTCGGCACTCAGGACTTTTTCGCGGATGCACGCCGGTCGAGCAACGAACAACGGAAGACGTACCAGTTCGCCGACACGGTCAACTACATCCGCGGGCGGCACTTCATGAAGTTTGGTTTCGAATCCCGTCGCATGATCATCGACGCAGCCAACGGCACCTCCGCCGGCGGTGCCTTCAGCTTCGGCGCTCAGTTCAGCAGGGTCGGCTTCGGGGATTTCCTGCTTGGGCTGCCGCTGTCGTTCACCCAGAATGCCCCCAATCTGCAACTGCGCCGGGCGGGTGAGCACGACTTCTTTTTTCAAGACGACTTCAAACTAAAGCCGAGGCTGACAATCAACATCGGCCTGCGCTACGAGCCCCGGATCCCCGCCCGAGTGGATAACGGGTGGCTGGGAACCATCCGTTTGGGTCAGAAGTCGAGCCGCTTTCCAAATGCACCGGTGGGCTTGGTTTTTGTCGGCGATGACGGCGTCCCGGAAGGCGTGTACCGCAGCGATATGAATAATCTCGCGCCCCGTGCCGGCTTTGCCTGGGACGTTCAGGGGAACGGCCGCACGAGCGTCCGTGGAGGATACGGGTTATTTTATGACAATATCCGATCGGCATCGATCGAGAATCTGGGCCAGGCGGAGCCCTTCAACCGGCGCGTTCTCATCAACGCTCCCGGCAGTTTTCAGGATCCCTATGGCGCCAGCAGAACCCCGAACCCGTTTCCGTTCGACGATGCTTCCCGGAACAATCCCAACTTCGTTTTCACCCGGCCTAGCGTCCAGCCTTACTTTGATTGGAACTTCCGCATAGGTTACATCCAGCAATGGATGCTCAGCGTGGAGCGGCAAGTCAAGGGGAACGCGCTGTTGCGGTTGGCTTACGCCGGCAGCAAAGGAACCAAACTGTGGCTCAGCCGCGAAAGCAACCCCGCGATCTTCGTGCCTGGGGCGTCGACCGTGGCGAACATCGACGCACGCCGCATCCTGGCTCCAAACTTCGCCGGGTTGGACCGTTCCGAATCGAGTGGGACGTCCAACTATCACTCCTTGCAGGTGACTTTCAACAAACGCTACTCGCAGGGTTTCACGGTTCTCACTTCCTACACCTGGTCCAAGTCCATCGATCTCATCTCCCGCGGCAGATCGTCACTCGGGCAACCCAATCCTTTCAATCCGCGGCTCAACCGCGGAACCTCCGACTTCGATGTGAGACACGTCTACGTGGGATCTTTTGTCTGGGACCTTCCCTTCCTGCGAAGCTCGACGAGCGCGCTGGCGCGAATCGCCGGAGGTTGGCAGTTGAATGGCATCCTGAACTTGCGCAGCGGCTTGCCCATCACCGTCCTGGCAGGGCGCGCGACCTCCTTGAGCGGAACCGGGGGCGAGCGCGCCGACGCTTTGGGCCGGAACCCATTCCTGCCGGGCGGCCGGCCCCGCAATGAGATGTTGTCCCGATTCTTCGACACCTCGGCATTCGCGATTCCAGCCGACGGTTCGTGGGGCAACAGCGGCCGGAACGTCCTTTATGGACCTTCCCTCTCGAATATCGACCTGGCATTGGTCAAGAACTTCCGCATCTTCGAAGGGCACCTGGTGGAGTTTCGGGGAGAGACCTTCAACACGCTCAACCACGCGAACTTCAACAACCCGAACGCCCAAGCCACGTCGCCGGCATTCGGGCGAATTCTCAGTGCCCAACCGGGCCGGGTGATTCAGCTTGCGCTCAAGTACACGTTTTGAGAGGCCCCAGGAAGAAGAAGAATAGGTTTCATTCCGGTCCAATGAGAAGAAGAGATGCTTTGACTACGATTGTCGCGGGGCGCGCGGGGAAGCGCCTGATCCCGCTACTGGCGGCGACAGCCGGGGCGGGATCCGCGCACGGCGCGCCAATGAGCAGCGTTCAACTCGAGCAGAAGGCGTTGCGCATCCAGAATCTGCTGGAAACCAGGATGCTGCAGGCGCATGGCATGGTTCCGATGTTCGTCCGGGCCAGCGACTACAAGTTGCCCACGGCCGAGGACTACAAGGGAGCCTATCGCCACCGGCACCTCAAGGGCAAAACAGAGGAAGAACTCGGGCTGCCCCCGATGCACGTTTGGCGCGCCTGGGAGAATACCACCTCCAACACGGCCTTCTACCTGGGCGCACTCTCGTATCAGTATCGCGTGACGGGCGATCCCGAGGTTCTGAAGATGTGCCGGCGGACGTTCGGCGCTCTGAAGTACATCTACGATCTGGGAGCCCAGGACGAACCCGGCTTCGTGATCAAGCCCTACGGAGGCAAGTTCAACAAACAGAGTTCCGGCGATCAGGTGCAGTGCCTGGTGGTGGGACTGGAGGCGTATCGAAACATTGCGCCGCCCAAGGACCGGGCCGTCCTGGATGAGATGTTCCGGAATATGGCCGACTACCAGATCAAACATCGCTACTACATCAAATACGGCTACTTCGGGCATCCCATGAGCGAAGCGGAACTTCAGTTGGTCAACCGGGAGTGGAGCCACGCCCTCATCCACATCCCGCTGCTCCAGCTAGCCTGGGAGGCGACCGGCGACTCCAAATACCTCCGTGAAGTCCAGGGTTGGTACGAGCGATGCGGATTGGACAAGAAGTGGCCGGTCCCCGCTGGTACCGTACGCGGGTATACAGCCCATCGCATGCTCTATCTGCCCAGCCTCATGATGGAGATGGATCCGGCCCACCACGAGCTTTGGCGCAGCATGATGTTCAACGTCTTCCGGACCCTCCGGACCGGAGTCTTGCCGGATGCCACGGCGTACACGGCCTGGACCCACAATCTGGAAACCGGAGAGATGGCGCCCGTGAACCCGGGTTTCGGAGGCGGGCCGACCCGCACGGGGCGAATCGCCATTTTTGCCCGCGCGGCCGTCAACGCCCAGCGATGGTTCCCGAAGGAGAACATGGCCGAAGTGGCGCGGAAGGTCGTCGAAGGGCTCGACCTCAACACATTCCGCTTTGTCATGGCTCAGTCCGATCGCCACGCGCTCCCTCCGGATTGGAGGATTGAGGGCGAGTTGGTCGATTTCGATAGCCTCACAGGCTGGCTTTGGGCTTACTGGGAAGGCCGTTGGCGCGGGTATTGGTAGATTCGGAGTCGTTCATGAATCGAAATGATGCAGGCATGAGCCGCCGCGGCGGGCGCGGAAATCCCGGTACGGATCACGATGAGCGGACGGCAGTCCAACACCGTGACCATGGGCGTGGGTGAGTGACCAGCAACTCGCACTTGGCGGGAGTATACTGGGTGCGCGATGCGGACAGCGATTCTGACTCTCTTGTTGGCGCTGAATCTCAGGGCGCAAAATGTCACGGGAACAATTCTGGGCACGATTACCGATTCCGGTGGAGCCTCAGTCCCCGGCGCCAGAGTCATTGTTCGTAACGAGCAGACAGGCCAGCAGCGTGAAGCCGCTTCCGGCACCGAAGGCGGCTACGTGGCGAACTTCCTGCCGGTGGGCGTCTACAACGTTACGGTGGAAAAGACGGGATTCCGGAAAGCGAGCATCACTTCCATCTCGCTCCAGGTGGACCAGCAGGTTCGCATTGACGTGGCGCTCGAGCTCGGCGCGGTGCAGCAGGAGGTGACCGTGCAGGCCGCTCCTCCACTGCTTCAGACTGAGAACGCATCGCTCGGCGACGTGATCGACACCACCAAGGCGCTGACGCTTCCGCTCAACGGCCGGGGCTTTCTTCAACTCGCCACCCTGACTCCCGGCGTCACCACCGGCGCGACCAATGGCGACGGTTTGGCGATCAATGGCGGACGCGGCGATTTCAACGGCTACGTCATGGACGGCACCAACAACTATTCGCGATTTGACGGCTCCGTGGTGATCTCGCCGAACCTCGACGCGATCCAGGAGTTCAAGGTCCAGACCGCGATTCCTTCCGCCGAGTTCGGATTCGCAGGGAACGGTCAGATCAACCTGGTGACCAAGAGCGGCACCAACTCCTTCCACGGCACGGCGTTTGAGTTTCTGCGGAACCGCAAGTTCGACGCGCGCAACTTCTTTGAGCCCGCAGGACCTCCGCCAGCGTTCAAGCGGAACCAGTTCGGCGGCACATTCGGCGGCCCCATCCGGCGCAACAAGACGTTTTTCTTCGGCGACTACGAGGGGCTGCGGGTACGCCAGACCGCACAGGCGCGTTCGAACATCCCGTCGCCTGCCCTTCGCGGCGGGGACTTCGCGGGCGAGCGGCCGGTCTTCGACGTGTTGACGTACAGCGCGGGCGCGAACACGGTCCAGCAGTTCCCAGGCAACCGGATTCCATCCCAACGAATCTCAAAGGTCGCCGCGGGACTCAATCAGTTCTATCCGGAACCGAATCTCCGCGAAGGCACCATCAACTTCATCAACACCGCCGGAAGCCGCTCGACGGGAGATACGTGGGGCGTTCGCGTGGACCATCAGATCTCCGCCAAGCACATGCTGTTCGGCCGCTACGGCATCAACAACACAACTTCGTTTTCACCCGGATCGCTTCCAGTGCTGGGCACGTTTAACGAGCCCCGCGCGCAACTGGCGACGCTCAACTACACGTGGCTGGCGACCGCGAATCTGATCAACGAGCTTCGACTGGGGTTCAACCGCGACCGGGCGAACACGATCTCCGCGCGTACCTTCAAGGACGACATCGCGGGCAAGCTGGGAATCGGCGGTGTATCAACCGATCCCATCGACTTCGGCTTTCCGAACGTGAGCATCATTCCGAACTATGCGGCGGTTTCCGATCCTTCGAATCCGTTCCCAACGATCCGCAAGGACAATGTGAAGCAGGTCAACAACACGGTGTCGCTGATCCGGCAGGCGCACGCGTTCCGCTTCGGAGTTCAGATGCAGCGGAGCGAGTTGAACGGCGTGCAAAACAGTCACGGGCGCGGCACGTTCGAGTTCGACGGCCGGTTCACACGCAACGCGGCGCAAGCCACCTCGACCGGCAACGAGTTCGCCGATTACCTGCTGGGGTTCGCGTCGCGCTCCCAGCGGCAAGTGGGATCGACGCGCGTCGACATGCGCTCGACCTTGTTCGGAGCGTTTTTCCAGGACGACTGGAAGGTGTCGCGCACGTTGACCATCAACCTGGGCCTGCGCTACGAGTTCAACACGCCGTTGGCCGACAAGTACGGGCGCAATGCCAGCGTCGATTGGATCTATGGATCCGGCCGCGCGGCGGTAGTGCAGCCGGGCGACACCGGTCCAGTGACAGGCTTCAAGTACCCGTTCGCGATGTACAAGGGAGACTACAACAACTGGGCGCCGCGCTTCGGGTTCGCGTGGCGGCCGCGCGCCGGCGGCAAGTCCGTGATCCGTGGCGGATATGGAGTGTTCTATGCGTTGTCGCTTGGGCAGATGTTCACGTTCCAGGCACAGAATCCGCCGCGCATCGTGAACGACGTGTTCACCGCCGTGTTTCCCTCGCCGGTGTTGACGTTCGAGAACGCATTCCAGTTGGACAGGCGCTCGCCCTCAGGTATCGTGTCGGTGCGCGCGCTTGAGTACGGGCGGCGCGATCCCTATGTTCAGCAGTGGGACTTCACGGTCCAGCGCCAGGTGGCCTCCGACCTCGTGCTCGAGCTTGGCTACGTCGGCACGAAAGGCACCAAGCTGCCGCGCAGCGACGTCATCAACAGCCCGCGACCGGGTCCCGGTGCGATCCAGCCACGCCGTCCGTTCCAAGGGTTCGCGACGTTTTTCGTCCGCGAGGCGCGCATGCCGTCGATTTACCACGGGCTGCAGTTCAAGGCCGACAAGCGCTTCTCGCGCAGCCACTCGTTCCTGGCTGCGTACACGTTCAGCAAGTCGCTGGACACCGGATCGGCTTCATTCGGCGGGGGAGGCAACAGCTTTGACAATGCGCAGGACAGCGACAACCTGAAGGCCGAGCGCGGCCGGTCGGCTCAGGACGCGCGGCAGTTGTTCAGCCTGGGCTACATCCTGGAGTTCCCGTGGATGAAGTCGAACCGCTGGATCGGGGGATGGCAGCTCGCGGGGATTGGCACGTTCCGGACCGGACTGTCTCAAAGCGCGGTGGTCGCCCAGGACCGCTGCAATTGCGACCGGGCAGGACGGATGCGCGCCGACGTGGTCCCGGGACAGTCGTGGTCCACCGGCACGCGGACGCCGGAGCGGTTCTTCAACATCGACGCGTTCCGGCTGCCGGATCAGTTCACGTTTGGCAACGCCGGACGGGGCACAGTGGACACCCCAGGCCGGCAGGTGATCGATATCTCGCTGCAGAAGCGGTTCGCGATCGTCGAGAACCACTCGGTGCAGTTCCGGTGGGAGCTGTTCAATACGCTCAACCACGCCAACTTCAACACGCCGAACATGACCGTGGACAACCGGAACTTCGGGCGGATCACCGGGGCAGCGGCGGCGCGGCAGATGCAGTTCGGGCTGCGGTACGAATTCTAGAATACCTGGCTGCCGGTATGGACTGAGATCTGTCTCGTGATCAGGTTTGGCAGCGTCTCATCTCCCAGGACGAACTCGTCCCGGGCCGCGTCCCAGTCGAGCTTGAAGCTCTTCACGTTCGCCGACACCCAGATTTGCCGGACCGGTGAATTCGGGCTCACGACGAATCGCGCGGGCGGATCCTCGAACTCGATGGTCAGGGCTCCATTGTTGAAGTCCACGTCAAAGTCATGATCCTCGGAGGCGGCTGCGAGCATCTTATAAAGGCGGTGCATGGCGGCAGCAGCGTTGCGCTGAAAGGATTGTTCATCCATAAGCCGCTATTGTCGCATCTGCTAACCTGAAGGATCGCTCATCATGTCATTTTGCGTGCGCCACACGGATTTGCCGAACACCTCCAAACTGTTCGCTGATTTCGTGTACGCGCATGACCGGGTAGCGCCTTTCTCCGAGGGCTCGCCGATGGTGCCGGAGAGCTACGACGCGGCGGTCGCGCGCCTCGATTATCCCGACGACCGGCGGGCCGCAATGGCGGCGATTCTACGGAAGCTGAACGGTGAGAGCCAGGAGTTGGCGCTGTTTGAGAAACCTGGGACCGTGGCCGTGGTCACGGGGCAGCAGGTGGGCCTGTTTTCGGGTCCTTGCTACACGATTTATAAGGCGCTGACCGCGGCGAGGCTCACCGAGACTCTCAACGCACGCGGAATTCCGGCGGTCACGATCTTCTGGCTGGCCTCCGAGGATCACGACTTCGCCGAAGTGCGCCAGGCGTGGGGATTCGGGCCCGGGATCCATGTGGGAGCGCAGCAGGTGGATTCGGGGACCCTGGATCCGGTTCCGGTGGGTGATGTGGCGCCGTCCACGTATCCCGTTGCGGAGTTGCGCGCGCTGATCGGTGAGCTTCCCTTTGGCGCTGAGATCGCAGCGCTGGTGGAGGAGACCTACAAGCCAGGTGCGACGATGTCGGCGGCGTTCATGGCGCTGCTGCGGCGCCTGTTGCCGGACTCGGGACTACTGTTCGTCGACCCGATGTGTCCGGGCGTCCGGGAAATCGCGGCGCCGTTGATCGAGCAGGCGATCGAGGAATCGGCACGGCTGTCGGCGCGCCTGATCGAGCGGAACCGCGAACTTGAATCAGCGGGGTATCACGCGCAGGTCCATTTTGAGGCGAAGACGTCCCTGTTCTTCCTGCTCGAGCATGGAATGCGGACTACGCTTCGCTACGACGGAGAAGGCTGGGTCCAGCCGGGCGCACGGTTTTCGCGCGGCGAAATGCGGTCGCGCGCAGCGTCGATCTCACCGAACGCTTTGTTGCGGCCGGTGGTCCAGGACTATATCCTGCCATCGGTGGCGCAGATTGGAGGTCCAGCCGAGATCGCGTACCTGGCACAGACGCAGGTGCTGTATGAGGGGCTGGGACGGCGGGGCCCAGTGGTGGCGCCGCGGGCCGGATTCACGATCCTCGACGCGCGCGCGGCCAAGCTGATGGAGCGTTACGCGCTGGCGCTGCCCCATTTCTACGACGGGATCGAGCCGCTGCGGCAGCGGGTGGCGGAGAAACTGGCGCCGCCAGCGGTCCGGCGGTCGCTTGATGATACGGGTGCCGCGGTAGGCGAGGCACTGGATTCGTTGAGTGGAGTGCTGCGGGGATTCGATACCACATTGGCGGAGTCCGCGCAAAAGAGTCTGGCGAAGATGCGGTACCAATTATCGAAGGTCCGGCTCAAGACCGAGCGGGCCGCGCTTCGCAAGGATGAGAGGGCGGCGGCCGAGGCGGCTTATCTGTACTCGCTGATTTTCCCGGAGAAGCACTTGCAGGAGCGGCTGTACACGATCCTGCCGTTCCTGGCGCTGCACGGGATGGGATTGATCGAGCGGGTGTATGAGAGGGTCCGGCTGGAGTGTCCGGACCACATCGTGATCACGGTCTGAGCGGATATCATGGTACTCGATGCGATGGATTGCGATCCTAGCCGCGGGCGTTGCGTGGGCTGACACCGCGGCCGAGTTCTTCGAGAAATCGATCCGGCCGGTGCTGGTGGAAAAGTGCCAGCCGTGCCACAACAGCAAGCTCAAAGCACCGATGGGTGGACTCCGGCTGGACAGCGCCGCAGGTTTGCGCAAGGGCGGCGACACGGGTCCGGCGGTAACGCCTGGTGCGCCGGAGAAGAGCTTGCTGCTCAAGGCGATCGGCTACCGGGATCTGGATCTCAAGATGCCGCCCACAGGCAAGCTGGCGGACGAAGAGATCGCGGCGTTCCGGCGGTGGATCGAGATGGGCGCGCCAGATCCGCGGGAAGCGGGCGCTCCGGCGTCGAAGGTTTCTGGCATCGATCTCGCCGAGGGGCGCAAGTTCTGGGCGTTCCAGCCGGTGGGCAAGGCTGCGCTTCCCACGGTCCGGGATAGCGGGTGGCCGTCGTCGCCAGTGGACCGCTTCATCCTGGCTGGGCTCGAATCGAGAGGACTGCGGCCCGCGCCGCCCGCGGACAAGCGGGTCTGGGTCCGGCGCGTCACATTCGATCTGATTGGGCTGCCGCCCACGCCCGCCGAGGTCACCGCGTATTTGGCGGACTCGAGCGCCGAAGCGGAGAAGGCGGTGGTCGAACGGCTGCTCGCATCCCCGCATTACGGCGAACGCTGGGGACGCCATTGGCTCGACCTGGTGCGGTTCGCCGAAACCAACGGGCACGAATTCGACAACACGAAGCTCGACGCGTGGCGCTATCGCGACTACGTGATCCGCGCGTTCAACCAGGACTTGCCGTATGACCAGTTCGTGCGCGAGCATCTGGCTGGCGATTTGCTACCGAATCCGCGGTTGACCGCGGACGGCGCGTTCCTCGAGTCGCCGCTCGGGACTTCGTTCTACTGGTTCGGCGAGGTGCTCAACAGCGCAACCGATTCGGTGAAGTCGCGCGCGGACGAAGTCGACAACCAAATCGACGTGATCAGCAAGGCGTTTCAAGGACTCACAGTATCGTGCGCGCGCTGCCACGACCACAAGTTCGACCCGATCCGCACCGCCGACTACTATGCGCTGGCCGGGATTCTGCATTCCACCGATGTCCGCGAGGCAGTGATCGATTCGCCCGCGCGGGCCCGCGAGGTCGCGCGGAGTGCGCCTGGAGCGCCAGCTCCGTTGCCGGTGATCGAAGGCGCGGGCGATGTCCGCTGGACCGCGAGTGGCGCCGCATACCAGGCGCCCGTCAGCGCGGGGGCGCCGCTGGCCGGCTCGCTCACGTCAAGCAAGTTCCGCATGCCGAGCCTGTGGGTGCATATCCGGATGCGGGGCAGCGCACACGACGGGAACGCGAAGGAGGACGCCGCGTTACGCGTGACGCTGATTGCGGATGGGCATAAGAGCCTCCACGCGTTTCCATCCGGCAAGCCTGAGTTCGAGTGGAAGACGCTGCGGGCGACCAAGGAGATCGGGCGGCTGTGCTATTTCGAGATCGTCGATCGCAGCACATCCGGGTTCCTGCAAGTGGAACGGATCGTGATTTCCGATAGCAGCGAGCCGCCGGCGGGAGATCCCGGTGAGCCGGTCCAGTTGTCGGGCGCCGTGCAGGCGCCACCGTCGGCGTTCGGAATGATCGCCACAGATCTGGATCCAGCCGACGTGCGGCTCCATATCCGCGGCAGCCACAAGAATCTCGGCGAGCCGGTAGCGCGCGGATTCCTGGCGGTGATCGCGGGCGAGCAGCAGACGCCGGTTCGTGGAATCGGCCGGTTGGAGCTCGCGGAGCGGATTGCCAGTCCGTCGAATCCGCTAACGGCGCGAGTGATGGTGAACCGGATCTGGAAGCATCACTTCGGCCACGGAATCGTTCGCAGCGCGGACAACTTCGGACGGATGGGCGAGCGTCCGTCGCACCCGGAGCTGCTGGACTACCTGGCGCGGGCGTTCGTGGAGAGCGGGTGGAGCATCAAAGAAATGCACCGCATGATCGTGTTGTCGAGCGCCTACCGGATGTCGGGCCGCGTGGCGCCGGAGGCGGCGAAGCTCGATCCTCGCAATGATCTGCTGCATCACATGCCGGTGCGGAGGCTCGAAGCGGAGACGATCCGTGACAGTCTGCTGGCGGTGTCGGGCAAGCTCGACCGGACGCAGTTTGGTCCAGGCGTGACACCCCACATCTCGCGGTATCAGGACGGGCGGGGCAAGCCGAAGTCCGGTCCACTGGATGGAGCCGGGCGGAGGAGCATCTACATTCAGGTCCGGCGCAACTTCATTACGCCGATGTTTCTTGCGTTCGACTATCCGCTGCCGGTGTCCTCGATTGGGGCGCGCGGAGTGTCGACCGTGCCGTCGCAAGCGCTGATGATGATGAACAACGAGCTGGTCGTCGACGCGGCAACGGCGTGGGCACGGCGGACCGAAGGCGAGCCGGACGCGGCACGGCGGATTCGCGCAATGTATCAGGAGGCGTTCGGCAGGACTCCGGAGCAGTGGGAACTCAACGAGACACTGGCCTTCGTGCGGCAGCGTCCCTGGGCGGACCTGTGCCATGTGCTGTTCAACTCGGCGGAGTTTGTCTATGTCCAATAGATTTCAGACGCGCCGCGACATGCTGGCCCGGTGCGCCAACGGATTCGGCGGATTGGCGGCGCTGCACCTGATGTCGCGGGAGGCTCTGGCGGCGGCGCGCAAGCCACATTTCGAGCCGAAGGCCAAGTCGGTGATCTTCCTGTTCATGGATGGCGGCCCGTCGCAGATGGACACGTTTGATCCCAAGCCGCGATTGAAGCAGGACCACGGGATGCCGCTGCCGTTCCGGCCGCCCGCGACCGTGTTCAACATCAGCGACAAGATCCTGGGATCGCCGTTCGAGTTCCGGCGGCACGGGCAGAGCGGCGCGCCTGTGAGCGATCTGTTCCCGCACGTGGCCGGATGCGTGGATGAGCTGGCGATCATCCGGTCCATGGTGGCCGATCATTCCGAGCACACGGCGGCGAACTACTTCATCCACTCGGGATCCGGATTCCAGGGGCGGCCGAGCATGGGCGCGTGGCTGTCGTACGGATTGGGCAGCGAGAGCGCGAATCTGCCGGCATTCATTGTCCTCGAGAGCGGACTGATTCCGCCCGGCGGCATGGACTGCTTCGCGAGCGGATTCCTTCCAGCAACGCACCAGGGCACGTTGTTCCGCAACGGCGAACATCCGGTGGCTGACCTCCAACCGGCGGACCGTGATCCCGCGGTACAGAAGAGCAAGCTCGATCTCCTCGGTAAGCTCAACAAGGGAGTGTTGGAGCGTTTCGGCAAGGTGAATGAGGTGGAGGCGGCGATTGAGAACTACGAGATGGCGTTCCGGATGCAACGCGCCGTGCCCGACCTGCTGGATATTTCGCGCGAATCCGTCGCGACGAGACGGCTGTACGGCCTGGATGAACCGGACACGGCGGAGTTCGGCCGCGAGTGCCTGCTGGCGCGCAGGCTGGTGGAGCGGGGCGTGCGATTTGTCGAGCTGTTGACACCAGCGCGCCAGGGGATCGACCGCTGGGACCAGCACGGCAACATCGAGCACGGACACCGCGTCAACGCGCGGGCGACCGACAGGCCCGTTGCCGGGCTCCTCAAGGATCTCAAGTCGCGCGGACTGCTGAATGAAACACTCGTCGTCTGGGGCGGCGAGTTCGGCCGCACGCCATGCGCGCAGTTTCCCGACGGCGGCTACGTGAAGCAGGTGGGGCGCGACCACAATCCGTTCGGGTTCACGATGTGGATGGCGGGGGGCGGCGTGAAGCCCGGCATGATTCATGGTGCGACGGACGAATTCGGGTATTTCGCGGTGGAGAACAAGGTCCACATGCATGACCTGCATGCGACGATGCTGCACCTGCTGGGGCTCGACCACACGCGCCTCACCTTCCGGTATTCGGGCCGCGACATGCGATTGACCGATGTCGCCGGGAACGTGATCAAGGAGCTGCTTGCATGATGGATCCGGCACTTGAACAGCAACTGGCTGGCTGCTTTGCGCGGAGTGATCCGTGGGCTGAGGCGCTGGCCGCGGTGATCGCCCATTTTGGAGCCGACAGTGGGACCGTTCACCTGATGGGTGGCGATGGGATGCTGCACCTGCGGACGGCGAGCGCCGGGATTCCGCCGCCCGTCATCGAAATCATTCGCGTGGTTCCGGTGGGCAAGGGCATGGCCGGACTTGCGGCCGAGCGGAAGCAATCCGTCACGGCATGCAACATTCAGACGGATTCCAGCGGCGACGTGCGTCCCGGCGCGCGGGCCACGGGACTCGAGGGCGCCATCGCGCTGCCGATGCTCGAAGGCGATCGCGTCGCCGGCGTACTCGGGATCGCCAACCGGCGTGAGCGGGTGTTCAGCGCGGATGAGGAGTCGCTGCTGCTGGAGACCGGCCGGTGGCTGGCTGCCCGGACCGCATCCAGATAAACGCGAATCCGGCGAGCAGCCACAGCGCCGCGGTCCAGTAGGGCGCACCCGGCCCGATGTGGTCGAAGGTGACGCCCGCCCAGTACGGTCCGCCGATGCGGGCGAGGCTCGCCATCGACGTCATCGCGCCCAGCACGACGCCTTGTTCGTATCCGCTGACGGCTTGGGAAATGAGTCCAAGCAGGGCCGGGGAGGCGAGCGACACCCCGAACGCGCAGAGTCCCATCGCGACCGTAACCTCCCAGGTGGACCGGGCAAACGCGGTCCAAACCAGTGTGGCCGCGCCGGTGAGGAATCCGGCGAGTGCCAGCTTCCGCTCGCCGAAGATCGGGTTGATGCGGCGGACAAGCAGTCCTTGGGTGATCGCGGCGGCAACGCCCACCCCAGCGAGGATCAGTCCGTTCTGGTCGGGCGAGAGCCCGAAGCGCGCCGAGGTGAACACGGGAAAGTTCGACTGGAATCCGCTGTTGGCGAAATTGAAGGTGAACGCCGCGAGGAACAGCAGGCGCAGCGCGGGACGGTTGAAGTTCTGGATCAGCGTCCGGATGGGATTGAGGTCCGCGATGGTGAGCGGCGTCGCGCGCCTGCGATCGGGAGGCAGCGACTCGGGCAGGCCGAAGTATCCCAGCACGGTAGTGGAGAAGGCGAGCAGAGCCGCGGCATAGGCGGGCGCCTGGAGACTGATATGCGTGAGGAACCCTCCGGCCACGGGTCCGATGATGAAGCCGAGTCCGAATGCGGCGCCGATGAGGCCAAAGGTCTTGGCGCGGTCCTCGGGCGGCGTGACGTCGGCGATATAGGCTTGCGCCGTGGAGATGTTGCCCCCGGTGACGCCGTCGAGCAGGCGCGAGCAGTACAGCACGGCGAGCGATCCACCGATGCCGAACAGCACATAGCCAAGTCCGGACCCGAACACGCTGATCAGCAGGATGGGCCGGCGTCCATGGCGGTCAGAGAGTGCGCCGAGCACCGGAGTGGCAAGGAACTGCGCGGCGGAGAAGGCCAGTGTCAGCAATCCGACGGTGGTGGCGTCGGCGCGGTAGGGCTTGACGAGATAGGGGATCACCGGCAGCAAAATCCCCGCGCCCAACAAGTCGAGGAATACAGTGAGGAGCAGGAACGTGAGCGCCTTGCGGTTCGGAGGCAATCCTTCAGTCTAGCGTGCGCGGCCAGTCCTTCCCCAGAAGGCGGCTCAGCGCGCGGTCGGCGAGCACCCGCCCGCCGGTCTGGCAACGGGCGCAGTAGTTGGTTTCGTTGGCGGCGTAGCGGATCCGCTGGACCTTGGCGCCGCAACGCGGACAAGGCTGCCCGAAACGGCCGTGGACCGCCATGCCCTCCCGGAACGCCGTAACGCCCTCCGGGAATCCGCCATTGGCTTCCTTGCGCAGCCGGTCCACCCAATCGATCAGTGTCTCGCGGGTGGCGTCGAACAGGCGTCCGGTCTCTTCGCTGGTCATGCGGTGGGTTTGGAGGATCGGGGAGAGGCAGGCACGGTGCAGGATCTCGTCCGAGTAGGCGTTGCCGATTCCACTGAAGTTGTGTGGATCGGTGAGCGCGCGCTTGAGCGTATGGTTTTCACGGGTGAGCATGGCGGAGAACTCCGCGAGGCCGCAGGTGAGCACGTCGATTCCGCCCGGATCGAGCGCCGCCAGGCCGTCCTCACCCGACGCCATGTGCAGGGACGCGCGTTTCTGCGTTCCGGCCTCGGTGAGGTACAGGCTGCCGTGCGGGAAATCAACCGATGCCAGGATCCGGCGGCCATCTGTCTTGGGACGCTTACCAGTGCGGGCTAGAGCGGACCAATGAAGGCGGCCCGCGATCATCAGGTGCAGTACAAGCCAGCACCCGCCCTCCACTCCGATCGCGACACGCTTCCCGATGCGGCGGACTTCGGTGACCACGCGGCCCTCCACCGCGGTAACCGGAGGCTCGGCGGTACGCAGCAGGAACACGCTGCCGAGGCGGACTTTCTCGATTGGATGTCCACGGGTTCGCTCGCGAACGGCTTCGACATAGACGGTGACGTCGGGCAGCTCCGGCATGAAGACAATCTAACATCCCCCGCCTGTCCAGGGGTTCGGCCGCCCAACCTCGGGACGCGCCCCCGCGTAGTATCCTTGGCTACTGATGCAGCTTTCCCGCCGAACCCTTCTCCAGTCGATGGCCGCCGCGTCCGTGGCACTGCCCGCAACCGCGCGGAACCGCCCCAACATCGTGGTGATCCTTGCCGATGATCTCGGCTATGGCGATGTTGGCGCCTACAATCCACAGTCGAGGATCCCCACGCCGAATCTCGACCGTCTCGCCGCGGAGGGCACGCGCTTCACCGACGCCCACACCCCGTGCGGTGTCTGCTCGCCGACACGCTACGGACTGCTGACGGGCCGCTATCCCTGGCGCACGGAGTTGAAGAGCCGCGTCCTGTGGCCTTGGGACAAGCCGCTCATCGACAGGAACCGGCTGACGCTGCCCGGCATGTTGAAAAAGCTCGGCTACCACACGGCTTGCGTCGGAAAATGGCATCTCGGCTGGGACTGGGCGACCACGGACGGATCGAAGGTCAACGCGCGCGTGGCGATCGGCGATCCGCAGCGTGAGATCCGTGACGAGTTCGCCAAGAAGGTGCGGTTCGACAAGCCCGTGGCCGAGGGTCCGGTCACGCGCGGGTTCGATTATTACTTCGGCGTGGACCTTCCCAATTTCCCGCCGTACACGTTTATCGAGAACGACCGGCTGCTGGGCAAGCCGACGGGGCCAAAGCCCGACTCCATGTTCGGCTGGCCTGGAATGATGGAACCGGGGTGGCGGCTGGAGGGCGTCCTGCCGGAGCTGACCCGCCGCGCGGTGCGCTATATCGAGGACCGGAGCAAGCGCGGCGAGCCGTACTTCCTCTACTTCCCCATGAGTTCGCCGCACACGCCGATCGCGCCTGACGATGAGTTCATCGGGAAGAGCAAAGCCGGCAAGTACGGCGATTTCGTCTACCAGACCGATTGGTCCGTGGGCAAGGTGATGGACGCCATCCGGGCGTCGGGCAACGCGGACAACACGATCGTCGTGTTCACCAGCGACAACGGTCCGGAGAATCTCACTTATCCCGTCTTGCAGGAACACGGCCACGCGAGCCAAGGTCCACTGCGGGGCGCCAAGCGGATGCTGTGGGAGGGCGGCCATCGCGTGCCCTACATCGTCTGGGCGCCGGGCCGCGCGGCGGCGGGCCGCGTCGAAAGCGAGGTCGTGTGCCATACCGACGTGATGGCAACGGTGGCATCGGTCACGGGATACAAGCTGCCCAACGATGCGGCCGAGGACAGCTACGACATCGGCGCGGCGTGGTTCGGCAAGAAGCGGTCCAAGGCGATTCGCGAGGCCACGGTCCACCACAGCATGAACGATGAGTACGGGCTGCGCCAGGGCGACTGGGTCCTGATCGAGTCCACTGGCGCGCACGGGGCGGCCGAGCCGCAGTGGTGGAAGGACCGGAATGGCGTGAAGAAGCACGATCAGCCGGGCGAGCTGTTCCACCTGAAGGAAGATCTGATCGAGGTGAAGAATCTGTATGCGCAGTTTCCGGACAAGGTCCGGGAGATGCATGCGCTGTTGGAGAAGTACAAGGCGGGGACCCGAAGCGTTCCCCTCCGGCGGTAGTATAGCTACCGTCCCGTGATCGTTGGGAGTGAGAACACGGGAATTTGGCGGTACTTGACCGGCTGAGGCTGGTCCTGGATGATCCGGTCGATCGCCTCGGCTACGTGCGCCTCGAAGAACGCCTCGCCGCATTGAGTGCAGACCCACGCCGGAACATCCTCGAACTCGAACAGTTCTTTACCCCACGGTTGTTGATGAGGAATCGTTTCCAGTGTCACGCCTCCGCCGCAGATCGAACAGTGGTGAGGTTTCATCTAGTTCTCCTTTCTTCTTGTCCTCGGATCAGTCCAACGCGCGGGATCGAATCTGTGGACGGTGATGATGTGGGCAACAACGCCATCAAACGCGCATGATACGTCGACAGGCTCACCCTCGACCAGATTCATAAACAGGAGCTTCGGGTCGTCTCTCCGTAGCCGGCGACCGCCTTCACATCTTGGAGCGTAATCCCTCGAACAGCCATCCGTTGGTGGGCATGTCTGGTGATCACGTAGCGGCCCTCCTGAACCAGTTGACGGATCCGCTCCCCAGTAGACATGGCACTCGAGTGGCTCTGCTGGCACCCGAATCATAGCAAAGTTTCCTGGTTCCCTGGCCTCCGTATGGAACTGGACATTCAACAAACCACCGGTTGATCGACCGTGCCGCGCGGGCAGGGTTGCCATCGCAAGTCCGGTCGGCGCGGTTGGTACCCTGCCGCCCGGCATTGGACGACACCGACGCGCGGGCGTGAGCGGAAATCCGGTGTGGGTGGTGAACGCCCCTTGCAGTGACCAGCCTCCCGCCAGGCTCCGCTTCAGGAACGGAAGCTCGTAGATCCAAGCCACCGTAGCCGTTGCGTCTGGTTGAACTCGAGAACGGCATACTCGGCCCGCCGGTTGCGCGCATGCTGCTGCCGCGACGGGTCGCCGGACAGCGCCCCGCCAATCCCCATCACCTTCGAATACGTATAGGCGCCCAATAGCGACACTCCGCCCGCAAAGCGCTTGTCCAACTTGACGTTCAACCGTGGTAGTTCGAGTTGTCGAGCGAGCTCACATAGCTGACGTCGCCGATATTCGGATTCGGACGCCGGCTGAGGACCGTCGTAGGCCCCGCCGCATCTGGATCGAGAAACGCCTGGTTGGGCAGGTCGCGCCCGGTCAGCTTGTGCGCGCCGTTGCCGGCATAGGCCGTCTCGAGCAGCACTCCGCGGAACACCTCGCGCTGGATCCCGAAGTTCCATTGCCAAGTGTAGCCATCGCCGATATCGAACAGCGTGCAAATGTTCGGATGGTTCAACGAGGCGACAGCGCGGGCCTCGCGCTCAAACCTCTGCCGCGCGTCGGTCTTCTTGGCGATGTGATCAGGCAGCACCTTGACCGCGACCGTGCGGTCCAGCCGCGTGTCACGGGCTTTGTACACTTCTCCCATCCCGCCGGCCCCAAGCGGGGAGACGACCTGATAGGGTCCGAGCTTTTCACCGGCAGTCAACGGCATCGGTCCCAACAGTTTATCAACCGGTTCTATTTGGCGTCACGCAACAGGGCGGCCCAATTCTGGATAATCACCAACTGGTCCCGGGCCCGGGTGCCGGACTCGGGTTCGAGGACCAGGAACCGCTGTCCGTCGAGCGTTTGGAAAGGGGAAGCAATGCGGAACAGCGCTTGAGGACGGCCCGGCCGGACGCTGTCCTTCAACAACTCCATGCTGGCCGCGGCCACCTCGCCACGTTCAGTGATCCAGTACAGTTCTTTCCCATCCCGCCGCCACACGGGATTCCCGCCGCCCGCCGCGGAAACGAGCCGCTTGCCGCGCTTCTCGGGATAGCCCTGAACGTAAATCTCGGAACCGCCGGACTCGTTCGATTGGTACGCGACCCACCGTCCATCCGGTGAAAAAACCGCGGCCCATTCGATGAAGTCCGTCTTCAGCCACGGCTCCACCCCACCGTCAGCTAACGTGAGCTTCATGATGTCAGTGTTTCCGAACAGCAGCACCTTCCCGTCAGGGGATACGGCACTGACGAAATCGAGCCATGCGCCGCTGCCGAGCCGGACCTCCTCCCCGGAACCGTCGGCGGGCTTGCCGTAAATCCCCGTCGCGTTGTTGTAATAAACCGACCGTCCGTCCGGCGCCCAGCGGGCAGAGAACCCCTTGTTAAAGGTCAGCCGTGTGCTGAGTCCGCGCGACAGTTCCATCACCCAGACGTCGGCCTCGTCAAAACTCCGTCCAGCCGCGTAAGCGGCCCGTGACCCATCGGGCGACAGGCTGAAGAAGCTTATGCCATGGACCGGTTCACCGATCGTCTCCAGGAGCTTGCCGGAACGGTCCCGCCACGCGAACCGCCTTCTTGCCCCTGCCCCTTGTGGCCATTGGACGTAGAGAAGCGTCCCATTCCGCGAAAGGGAAAAGTCCGCGAATCCGTTAGATGGGGCAGTGCGAACTCGTTGCGCAACCAACCTGGCATCACCCACCAGGCGCGGAGGATCCAACTCCAGGCGTCGCGCCATGAGCGTCCCGTCCTGCTGAACATAGAGGAGCCGCCCCAGCGCGGCGTCATAGCGCGCGCCAAATTCCGTTTGGACCAGGATCGCGGGTGAACCCTTGGCGTCGAGGGATCCCAACGCAATGCCCATTTTGCCCCGATCGTTGTGCCGCACCAGGTACAGGAAGTCCCGGCCGCCGGGAAGAAATTGGGGATGGTAGTGAAACAGTTCGCCGGCTTCCTTGTTCACCCTGGTCACCAGTGCGGAGGGTCCGCCGCTAGCTGGAACCTGCTGGACGCCGGCGCTGGGATTCGTGCCGAATAGGATCACTCCGTTGTCATTCCAGTCTCCGCCACGTCCGGGCCCGGCATCGGCCAGGTTCACGGGTGTCCCTCCAGCCAGATCGATCCGCTTGAGCTTGCCACCGGCGAAGAAGGCCAGCGACTTGCTGTCTGGCGACCAGAACGGACGCCCTGCCGCCTGCGTTCCCGGCAGAGCGCGGGCCGCCAGCGACTCCAATGGCCGCACATGCAAGAGAGTCTCACCCTTCGCGTCGGTGGCCACAAACGCGAGAGTCCGCCCGTCCGGTGAAATCGCCGAACCGCCCCCATTTCCTGCCGGCGTCAGGGTGGTTTGTTCGGGCGGCTCTATGTTCGCTGCGACAGGCAGCGGCGGATCAGTCGTCCGGGCGCGCAGCCACAGTCCCCAGCCCGTGGCACCGGCGATCAGCAGTGCCGCCGCCACCACCCACGGCCAGCGGCTGGACCGGACAGGCGCGGACTCCGCCGCCGGCGGCGACTTCAAGTCCAGCACGATGTCCCGCATGCAGTGGTACCGCTCTTCCGGATCCTTGCGCAGACACCGCCGCACCAGCCGCTCCAGCCACACCGGCGTGAACGGCTTCACCAGCATCGGCGCTGGTTCCGACCCCAGGATCGCCGCCACCAGACTCGAATAATTGCCGCCCTGGAACGCTCGCTGTCCGGTCGCCATCTCATACAACACCGCGCCGAACGCCCAGATATCCGACCTCGCGTCCGCTTCCTTGCCCTCGAACTGTTCCGGCGCCATATACTGTGGCGTGCCCAGCACAGTCCCCTCGCCCGTCAACTGTGTCACCGTCTCGTCGCTCTGCCCCGGCTTCGGCGCACTCGACTTGGCGAGTCCGAAATCAAGCAGCTTCACGCCATCGCGCGTGAGCATGATGTTGTGCGGCTTCACGTCCCGGTGCGTGACTCCGGCGCGATGCGCGCGGTCCAGCGCGTCAGCAATCTGAATCCCGAGCGCGATGGACTGCTCGATCGGAACGGGACCGCGCTTGATCCGCTCGGCCAGCGTCTCCCCCTCAATGAACTCCATGACCATATAGCCATCGCCGATATCGAACAGCGTGCAAATATTCGGATGGTTCAGCGAGGCGACGGCGCGGGCCTCGCGCTCAAACCTCTGCCGCGCGTCGGTCTTCTTGGCAATGTGATCAGGCAGGACCTTCACCGCGACCGTGCGGTCCAGCCGCGTGTCACGTGCCTTGTACACTTCGCCCATCCCGCCGGCCCCGAGCGGGGCGACGACCTGATAGGGTCCGAGCTTTTGACCAGCAGTCAACGGCATCGGTCCCAACAGTTTATCAACCGGCTCTATTTGGCGTCACGCAACAGGGCGGCCCAATTCTGGACAATCACCAGTTGGGCACGGGCCTGAGTGCCGGACTCGGGTTCGAGGACCAGGAACCGCTGTCCGTCGAGCGTTTGGAAAAAGGGAGTGGAGCCGGCAATGCGGAACAGCGCCTGAGGACGGCCAGGCCGGACGCTGTCGGTCAACAACTCCATGTTGGCCGCGGCCACCTCGCCACCGCCAGTGACCCAGTACAGCTCTTCCCATCCCGCCGCAACACGGGAAATGCGCCGCCCACAGCGGAAACGAGCCACTTGCCGCGCGTCTCGGGATAGCCCTGAACACAAATCTCGAAACGGCCGGACTCGTCCGATCCGTACGCGACCCACCGTCCATCCGGTGAAAAAACCGCGCCCCATTCGCTGAAGTCCGTCTTCAGCCACGGCTCCACCCCGCCGCCAGCCAACGTGAGCTTCATGATGTCATTCCCTCCGAACAGCAGCACCTTCCCGTCAGGGGATACGGCAGTGACGAAATCGGTCCATGCGTGCAACATACGACTGGAACAAAAGGCGAATCTCGGGCCCCTTTAGAGTTCTGAGGAATTTTGAGGGAGGGAGGGTTGACAACGTGCGCCGATCCACGGCGTCATGGAGGTGATTCTGGTGATGTGCTTAATGCGCTCACGCGGAAGGGATCACGTGGGAGTGGGGTTCCAATTCGCAACTCGCTGGCTAATTGCAAGATCCCACAATGGGCGAAAGCCATCCTGCAAAGGTCATGGCGAGCATATAAGTTTCTCTGGTGGATTGCTCACGCAATACACCCAAAAAGGGCCGCTTTGAAGCGGCCCTTTTTTAGTTGTAAGATGGCAGAGTGTCCCCTCTCCCTATCGAAGACGCGCGCACGTGCGCGACCGGACACATCCTTGACACTTTAGCCTGGATTCTTGCTTGACACTTATCAAGGGCGGGTGCGGCT
>Ga0194132_10002351_pt1 | contig 35733 bp, 37 predicted proteins | sample TA2KigOf80mmetaG_FD_148612 | JGI IMG/M metagenome (GOLD analysis project Ga0194132, IMG submission 148612) | Freshwater microbial communities from Lake Tanganyika, Tanzania - TA2015054 Kigoma Offshore 80m | ecosystem: Environmental > Aquatic > Freshwater > Lake | place: Tanzania: Lake... | reverse complement strand
CGATTGGGGCCACGAGGCTGTTCCTCCGCCCAAGCCGAGGTGGATGCGCTGGAAAACCTATGACCGACTGCTTGAGAGGCTGGAACGCGCGGAGGCACGGAGCGAAGCGGCCTGGTCGGTAGGGTTTAACAAGATCTCCGAGAGAGCGAAGCGTTTGGGTCTGGCAGTCGTTCCCTTCGATTGATGGTCGGCGAAACGCCCGCCAGTGGTTGCCATATGGTTGCCAGCCACCAATCAGGCAGTTTCAAGACAGTTATAACTATTTGATTTAATTGGCGGACCCGGCGAGATTCGAACTCACGACCTCTGCCTTCGGAGGGCAGCGCTCTATCCAGCTGAGCTACGGGTCCACAAGGTGGCGCCGGCCCGGAAAAAGGGGCTCGGAACTGGGGCTACTCTATCGGCCGGGGTTCGATTGTAAAGCACCGTCGCGTCGTGTCAGGTGCAGGAACACGTCCTCGAGCCGGCTTTCCTCGGTGGTGAGATCCGCGATGCCGACGCCGGCCTGGCGCACCGCATCGAGCAGCGCATCGATGCCGATCTCGCCGCGCCGATAATGGAGCGTCAGGCGCCGCGGCGGCTCGAAGCTCGGCTCGAAGCGCGCGAGGCTCTCAGGCACGCCGTCGAGATCGGCCGTCGCGGTAATGTGGAGCTCCTTGTGATCGAGCCGGGCAATGAGCGTTTCGGTCGGCTCGCACGCGATCAGCGCGCCTTTGTCGATGATCGCGATGCGGTCGCAAAGCGCCTCGGCCTCCTCCAGATAGTGCGTGGTGAGGACGATCGAGGTGCCCTTGGCGTTGAGCGCGCGCATATAGCGCCAGAGCTGCTGGCGCAGCTCGACGTCAACGCCCGCGGTCGGCTCATCGAGCACGACGACCGGCGGGTTGTGCACCAGCGCCTTCGCCACCATGAGGCGCCTTCGCATGCCGCCCGAGAGCGCGCGCGCATAGGTGTGCGCCTCGGCCGTGAGGCCGACCGCCTCGAGCAATTCGTCCGTGCGCCGCTCGGCCTTGGGCACGCCATAGAGCCCGGCATGAACCTCGAGCGCCTCGCGCGCCGGAAAGAACGGGTCGAGCACGAGCTCCTGCGGCACCACGCCGATGGAGCGGCGCGCGGCCCGCATGTCGCGCTCGATGTCGTGGCCGCAAATCAGCGCCCGGCCCGCCGTCTTGCGCGTGAGCCCGGCGACGATGTTGATCAGGGTCGACTTGCCCGCGCCATTGGGCCCGAGCAGGCCGAAAAACGAGCCGCGCGGCACCTCGAGATCGATGCCTTTAAGGGCCTCGACCGTCTTGCCGGTGCGCCGGCGATAGACCTTGGTCAGGCCGCTGATCGAGATTGCGGCGCTTTGGCTGGACGACGATAAGGAGATCAAGGTGGGAAAATGGCGCAAGCGGTTGAACCGGCCGGCGCCATCGGTATCATCGGCCCCCCGCCAGCGTCAATCAGAGGCCAGCCCCATGCAAGCGCCTGAAACCATCGAGGTCGAGAACCTGAACGTCGGTTGCGACGGCGGTGGCGGGCCGCTCGGGCACCCCATGGTGTACTTAAGCCTCGAGGCCAAGGGCGAGGTCGACTGCCCCTATTGCGGCCGGCGCTATGTGCTGAAACGCGGCGCCAAGGCCGCGGGCGGGCATTAGGAGCAGAGGGGCGAGTTTGGCCGAGTCCGTCCTCAGGCCGAGCGAAGCGCGCGATCGCCCGGCGCTCCTCACCCTGATCATCGAGCTGCAGGAGCACGAGCGACGTCTGCATGACGGCCTGTTGCCGGGCGCACAGATCGCGGAGGCGTATCTTGCCTATCTCGAGCGCCATCTCACCGCCAGCGGGGGCGAGCTCTGGGTCGCGGAGCTCGAGGGCGGCGTCGTCGGCTTCGTCGCCTTTTTGATTGATCACTATGAGGGGCCGGAAGAGACCGCCGACTCCGCGACCTTCGTGCTGGTCTCCGATATCTGCGTGGCGCAGGCGCAGCGCGGAAGAGGGATCGCTCAAATGCTGCTCGATCGGGCCGAGGCCTTTGCCCGAGAACGCGGCATGGCGCGGCTTCGCATCGAGGTGCTCTCAGCCAACAATGAAGCGCGCCGGGCCTATCGCCGCTTCGGCTTCGAGCCCTATGTGGAGATGTTGGAAAAGGTCATTTGCTGATCAAGCCTGCGCGCGCTCCCGCCACGTCACGCCAAGCCACACAGCCGCGCCGGCCCCGATGATGGACATGGCGGCGGCCGCGAAATAGGCCGAGGCCGGATCACCCCGATAGAGAACACCGGCCAGCAGCATCGAGCCCCCCATCAGCGCGCCGACCGTGATACCGGAATAGAGGCTCTGCGCCATGTTGGCATGGCCCGGCGGGATGGCACGGGTGATGAACAGCATGGCGCCGAGATGCATGGCGCCGAAATTGGCGGCGTGCAGCAACTGGATCGGCGCCACCACCGCGAGGTCCGTGGTGAATCCGAAGGCGAGCCAGCGAATCGCGCCGAGCAGGCCCGCAATGATGAGGAGCCGGCTGGGCCCAAGGCGCTGCACCAACGGCCCGCCAAAGGCGAACAGCAGGATCTCGGCGATCGAGCCTTCGGCCCAGAGCGTGCCGATCAGCCAATCGGGATAGCCCGCCGCCTTCCAATGAAGACTACCGAAGCCAAACTGCACCGCGTGGGCGCCGTGGATCAGGCCGGCCGCGGCGATCATCAGGAGAAATGGCGGGCTGGTCATGAGCGCGCGGAAGGCGCCCCGGCTGGGCGAAGCGTGCGGCGGGTTGAGCGGCGGCATGGTGGGCGTGACCAGCACGACAAGGCCCATGGTGATGACCACGAGCCACAGCACCGTGTCGGGCGAGAGTCGGCCATAGAACTGGAGCACCAGGCCACCGACGAAGGCCGCCGAGACGAAGCTGATCGAGCCCCACAGGCGAATGCGGCCATAGCCGCGGTGCGCATCGGTCGCGCGTAAGGTGATCGCCTCGGCCAGCGGCATGATGCCGGAGAACAGGAAATAGAAGAGCGAGCTGATCGCGAAGATCGCGAGATGGCTGGTCACGCCGAACAGCGCGCAGGCGACGATGAGCGCGGTCACCGAGCAGCCGACGATGACCGCACGCGCATTGTGGAACGTGTCGGCGAGGCGCGCGGCGAGCGGACCCGCGAGGGTGCGCGCCCACAGATTGATACCGAGCAGGAGCCCGATCTGCTCGGCATTGAAGCCGCGGCCATCGAGGAACATCGGCCAGAACGGCGCCAGCACACCGGCGACCAGAAAGAACACGCCATAGAACAGCGAAAGCCTGACCGCGGGCGAGCGCCAGCCGGGCACCGGCGGAAGCGAGCTCTCAGCGTTCATGCGGTTCCTCGATGGGAGGCGGCGTCGGGGCGTGGCATAGTGGGAGTGGCCGCTGCCCCTGGCAAGCAATGACCGAACGCCCTGTGATCGACCTCCGATCCGCCTCATCCTTCGACAGGCTCAGGATGAGGTCGCAACAGATTTGAGCTCTCATGCTGAGCCTGTCGAAGCGTGAGGGCGAGGCACACGCGATGTTGGCAACAATCGGAAATTTCCGATGAAGGACGAAAAGTCGCTGGCTCACCCGCACCATTTGTTCCTGATCGATGCGTCGGGCTTCGTGTTCCGCGCCTTTCATGCGTTGCCGCCCTTTACGCGGAAGGACGGTACGCCGGTTGGCGCGGTGCTCGGCTTTGTCAACATGTTGATGAAGGTGATGCGTGATGTGGAGGCCGATGCGGTGGCCGTGGTGTTCGATGCGGGGCGCTTCACCTTCCGCAACGATCTCTACAAGGAATACAAGGCGCACCGTCCGGAGACGCCGCCTGAGCTCGTGCCGCAGTTTCCGCTGGTGCGCGAGGCGACGCGCGCCTTCGGCCTGCCGGCGATCGAGCTCGAAGGCTTCGAGGCCGATGATGTGATCGCGACCTATACCAAGCTCGAGCGTGCGCGCGGCGGCAAGGTGACCATCGTCTCATCGGACAAGGACCTGATGCAGCTCGTCGAGGACCACGACGTGGTGCTCTACGACTTCTTCAAGAACCGCGAGATCGGCTCGGACGAGGTGAAGGAGAAGTTCGGTGTCGGGCCGGAGCGCGTGGTCGATGTCCAGGCGCTCGCCGGCGATTCCGCCGACAACGTGCCGGGTGTGCCGGGCATCGGGGTCAAGACCGCGGCCGAGCTGATCAACATTTATGGCGATCTCGACACGCTCCTGGCGCGCGCCGGCGAGATCAAGCAGCCGAAGCGGCGCGAGAGCCTGATCGGGCATGCGGAGAAGGCGCGGCTCTCGCGCGAGCTCGTGCGCCTGCGTGCCGATGCGCCCGTGCCGGCGTCGATCGACGAGCTGGCGCGCAAGCCCTTCGTGCCGGAGACGCTGCGCGCCTTTCTCGAGGCGCAGGAGTTCCGCTCCGTGCTGACGCGCCTGGGTGTGGCCAATGCGCCGGACACTTCAGGGCCCGCGACTTCGACGACACGGAGCGAGCACAGGCCTGCAACGAAAGAGGCGGCGCCGGCCAAAACGCAAGACGGTCCGGCGCGCTACGATCTGGTGCAGACACTGGATGCTCTGAAGGACTGGATCGCGCGGGCGCGCGAGGCAGGCTGCGTCACGGTCGATACCGAGACGACATCGCTTGAGCCGTCGCGCGCCGATCTCGTCGGCATCTCGCTCGCGCTCGAGCCGGGACATGCCTGCTATGTGCCGGTCGGCCATGTCGCGGGCGACCTCTTGGGCAGCGGGCCGATCCAGCAGATTCCGCTGACAGAGGCACTCGACGCGCTCAAGCCATTGTTGGAGCACGAGGCGGTGCTGAAAGTGGGCCACAACATCAAATACGATATGCGCGTGTTTGCGCGCTACGGCATCACGCTTGGACCGGTCGATGATTCGATGCTGATCTCGTTCGTGCTCGAGGGCGGCAAGCACGGCCACGGCATGGACGAGCTCTCGCTGCTGCACCTCGGCCACAAGACGATCAGCTTCAAGGAGGTGGCCGGCACCGGCAAGAGCCAGGTGACGTTCGATAAAGTGCCGCTCGACAAGGCACGCGACTACGCGGCCGAGGATGCCGAGGTCACGCTGCGTCTTCACCAGCTTCTGAAGCCGCGCCTCGTGCCGGAACATCTGTGCACGATGTACGAGACGATCGAGCGCCCGCTCATTCCGGTGCTCGCGCGCATGGAGAGCGCCGGCATCCTGGTCGACCGCGCGGCGCTCGCCCGCCTCTCCGAGGATTTCTCCGGCCGCATCGCGACGCTGGAGAAGGAAATCCACAAGCTCGCGCGCCGCAGCTTCAACATCGGCTCGCCCAAGCAGCTCGGCGACATCCTGTTCGAGGAAATGGGCCTCGAAGGCGGCAAGAAGGGCAAGACCGGCGCCTATGGCACGGATTCCGACGTGCTCGACGGCCTCGCGGCGCAAGGCCATGACCTGCCCGCCCGCGTGCTCGATTGGCGCCAGCTCTCCAAGCTCAAGAGCACCTACACCGATGCGCTCGTCGAATACATCCACCCCGAGACCGGGCGGGTGCACACCTCCTACTCCATGGTCGGCGCGGCGACCGGCCGGCTCGCCTCGACCGAGCCGAACCTGCAGAACATTCCGGTGCGCACCGAGGAAGGCCGCAAGATCCGCGAGGCCTTTATCGCCTCAAAGGGCCATGTGCTGCTCTCGGCCGACTATTCTCAGATTGAGCTGCGCATCCTCGCGCACATCGCCGGGGTCGACGGGCTGAAAGAGGCATTCAAGAAAGGTCAGGACATTCACGCCTTGACCGCGAGCCAGGTGTTCGGCGTGCCGATCGAGGGCATGGACCCGATGGTCAGGCGCAGCGCCAAGGCGATCAATTTCGGCATTATCTACGGCATCTCGCCCTTCGGCCTCGCGCGCCAGATCGGCGTCGAGCAAGCGGCCGCGCGCGCCTATATCGAGGCCTATTTCAAGCGCTATCCCGGCATCCGCGCCTATATGGACAAGGCGAAGGAGACCGCGCGCGCCAAGGGCTATGTCACGACCCTGTTCGGCCGGCGCGTGCACCTCTCAGGCATCAATGACAAGAACCCGGCGATGCGCGGCTTTCAGGAGCGGGCCGCGATCAACGCGCCGATCCAGGGCACGGCGGCGGACGTGATCAAGCGCGCGATGCAGCGCATCGACCCCGCGCTCGAGAAGGCCAAGCTCAAGGCCCGCATGCTCTTACAGGTGCACGACGAGCTCGTCTTCGAGGTGCCGGAGGACGAAGCGAAGGAGACCGCGGCGCTGGTGAAGAAGGTGATGGAGGGGGCGGCGTCACTCTCCGTGCCGCTCACGGTCGATACCGGGATCGGCAACAACTGGGCGAGCGCGCATTAGGCGCGCAGCACGCGCTATTCAGGCGACCTTGCCGCGCACGAACACGAGCGCGCCCTTCTCCGAGCGCGTGATCGGGTGCCTGAGATGGCGCGGGATGAGATGATAGTCGCCGGCGCGCAAATGCAGGTCGCCGATCATCGCCTCGCCCGAGATCATGTAGCACTCTTCATCGACCAGATGCTCATGGGCCCGCACCTCGCTGCCCGGGTCTATCTTGAGCAGATAGGAGCGTGCGCCGCTCGCCGCATCGACGTTGAGGAGCTTGATCTGCACGCCGGGCGAGTGCTGCTCCCACGCGCCCTCGGCCTCCCGAATCGTTATCGGCCCATGCTCGCCCGGTTTCGGCTCCGCCGCGATGCGCGCCTTGAGACGCGTCCAGGTATCGGCTGAGGGCATGGCGGGCGTCGCCGCGCCATCGAGCGGGGCCAAGTGAAGGCGCCAGAAGTTCACACGCTCGGCCAATGCCGGCTCGGACTTCAGGCGCGCCTCGATGCGCTCGCAGTGAAGGCCGCCGGTGAGGCCGAGCACATATTCGGCGGCGATGTGGTCGAGGTCTTCGCGTTCCGTCATGGCTCGAGGCAGGCCCTTAACCGTGGCAGTGCGCGGCGGATCGCGCTTTTCACCGTGCCGAGCGGCAGGCCAAGCGCCTCAGCCAGCTCGTCATGGGTGTAGCCGTAGCAAAATGATAGCACAACCGCGCGTCTTGGAGTCTCATCGAGCGCCTCGAGGCAGGTGAGGATCGCCCGCGTATCGTCCAGTCGCAGCGGGTCCGCGGCGAGTTCGGCAATGCGGTCAAGCTCTTCCGGGTTGTCCGGCAACTCGGTCCGCGGTGCCTCGCGCCGCTGGCTGCGTAGCCGATCGATCGCGGCATTGCGCGCAATGGTGCCCATCCAGCCGAGCGCGGAGCCGAGCGCTGGGTCATAGCGCTCGGCATGGCGCCAGATGAGGACGAAGGATTCCTGAAGCAGCTCCTCGGCCACATCGCGCGCGCCGACCTTGCGGATGATCTGCCCCAAGAGCGTCGGTGAGGCCGCCCGATAGAGCGCCTCGAACGCATCGTCATCGCCGGTCGCGACGCGGCGCAGCAGATCAGCCAGATCGAGCGATACCTTGGACGAAGACACGGGGCGCAGGCCTGCGGCGGGTTTCGCAGCAGCATAGCCGAGGAGATGATCGGCGACCACCGCCGGCTCGGTCTCGCTCACCGTCGCCATCACCCCTATTTGGCGCTTTCCCGCTTGAGGAAGGCGATGACATCGGCACGGGCTTTCGGATCCTTCAGGATGAAGCCCATCTTGGTGCCGGGCACGAGCTTGCCCGGCCCCTGCAGCCAGCGATCGAGCGTCACCTCGTCCCACACGATGCCGGAGGATTTCAGCGCGTCGGAATAATCGTAGTCTTCAACGCCTCCGGCCTTGCGTCCGATGCGCCCGCGATGCTTCGGGCCGACGCGATTGGCGTCGAGCGAGTGACAGCCCTCGCAGCGCTCATAGACCTCCTGGCCCTTCACCGGATCGCCGACGAGCCCGTCGGCCGCGGCATTGCCGGCGCCTCCGATCACAAGGCCGGACGCAATCAGCGCAGCTTGGAGCCAAAGACTGTTCTTCGTCATCGTCGCGCTCTTTGTTTCTTGTTCGACGTTAAGGCGGGGCCGCCCGGGCGTCCGCAAGTGGGGGAAACTTGCGTCAACCCGGGCGACTCCTCAGGCGTCAGGCGCCGAAGCTCAGCGCTTCCGCCGGGATCGACTTGCCGAGCGCCTGGGCCAGCGCGGTCCAGTGCATCACCTCATCGGCCGCGAGCCGGCCCGAGACCTGCGCAAAGGCTGCATCCGTGAAGCTCGGGATCACACCGAGATAGGCGTTGGCCGCGCCTTTTTCGAGCTTGAGGGCGAGCATCAGCACGTCGGCCTCGCTCTTGAGCGACGCCGCGTTGAGCGCCGCCGCATAATCCGCATTCGATTTGGGTTCGACCGGCTTGCCGCCGAGCTGCTTGATCGCACCAACCAGCGCATCCGCATGCGCCTTGTGGTGGCTCTGGAACAGCACCGCTACGTCGAGCACGCCCTTCGAAAGCAGGCCGCTTTCCGCGCCGAGCTGATAGGCGCCAATGCCCTCCCACTCCAGCCCGAGCGCGACGTTGAGAATGCCGGCGTCGTGCTCCGCGCTTTTCTTGCCCTTGGCCTTGCTGCCGGCCATGGCCGGGTTGCCGGCAAGAATGCCAACCGTCGCGGCCGACAAGGTGGCCACGCCCGCCGCACGCAGAAACTGACGGCGGCCGGGAAGCACAAGGCCCGAAGACTTTTCGATCGAACGCATACAACGCCTCCTCTCGTTGGCGGCGGATCACCTTCGACCCGCTTCTGCTATGGTTTACGGAGCGCCCCCGCTCGCCGGATGCACACAGGCGCTGAACTAATCGTGAGCGGCGGTTGAGCGCGGGTTGAGCCAGAGGGGGGGCGGGAATGGCGCGAGAGGCGGGGGATACGGCCGGCGAGCCCGGCTGGTGGCGCGACTTCAGGGGCTATGGGCGCGACCTGCCCGAAGCGCGCTGGCCGGGCCGTGCCAGGATCTGCGTCAATTTCAACCTGAACTATGAGGGCGGCGGCGAGCGCCACGTGCTCGACGGTGATGAGGCCTCGGAGGGCCTGCTCACCGACATCGGCTTTCCGGCGGTGCCGGGTGCGCGCAGCGTCCACGCTGAGGGCACGTTCGAATATGGTGCACGCGCAGGCGTATGGCGTTGCCTGCGGATCTTCGAGCGCTTCGGCGTCAAGGTCAGCGTGCTCGGCGTCGTCCAGGCCCTGCGGCGCAACCCCGAGATCGCGCACGCTTTTCACGAGGCGGGCCATGAGATCGTGAGCCACGGCTGGCGCTGGATCGACTATCAGGCGATGCCCGAGGCCGGCGAGCGCGAGCATATTCGGCGCGCGATCGACGGCATCGAGCGACTAACAGGCGCGCGGCCCAAGGGCTGGATGACGGGGCGGCCGAGCCCGAACACTCGGCGCCTGCACGTCGAGGCCGGCGGTTTCCTCTACGATCGCGATGCGCTCAATGACGAGCTGCCCTATTGGGTCGAGGTCGGCGGGCGAGACCACCTCGTGATCCCCTACTCCTATGAATCGAACGACAACCGGTTCGACGAGAACCGTGGCTTCAAGACCGCCGACGACTTCTTCACCTACATGAAGGACGCGTTCGACGTGCTCTACGAAGAGGGCGCTGAGCGGCCGAAACTGCTGTCAATCGGGCTGCACGATCGGCTGATCGGCCGGCCGGCGCGCGCCGCCGGCCTCATTCGCCTGCTCGACTATATGAAATCGAAGGACAGGGTCTGGATCGCGCGCGGCATCGACATCGCCGAGCATTGGATCAAGGTGCACCCGCCCGCGCCGCGGTAGTTGGGGGGAGAGCGGCGCGGGCTGGGGTGCCGGGCTGACGCGGGGAGCGTCAGTCCCGATACCGGTGATGGTGCCGATGACGAGGCCGGTCACCGTCGAACGAAAAATTGAAGACCAGTGCGCCGAACAGCGAGTCGAACGGGTTGTAGTAATAGTAGCGCGGCGCCGGATAGCGCTCGACATAGCGATAGCGCTCCACGACGACCGGCCGATCGTAGTAATAGTCATCGTCATAATGCCGGCGGTGCTTCCAGTGCTTTCGGTGATGGTGACGATGGTGGTTGCGCCAATGGCGGCGGCCATGGCCCCAATCGTCATGCGCCTCGACGAGATTGCCGCTGCGCTCGACGGCCTGTCGATCGATCGTGCCGCCCAGGCTCGAGACCGGCACGGGCCCGGCTTCGGCACTGGTAATCATCGCACTGGCCGCGACCGCCAGCGCCAACGCCGCGATCGCGGTATGTCGGAGTATCCTTGCTTTGATCATGCCCTGCTCCCTGGTCGCCCGACCGTTCTGGACCGAGGCCGGGTCTCGGGATTACACGGCTCAGGGCCGGCGAGCCTGCGCAGGCATTGACATGCGATTTCGGCGATTTTCCAGTGATCGCGTGTGATCCTGTTTTGTTCGTGCTATTGCTTTTCGAAGGAGCCCTGTTCGAACATGGACGGGTGATCTAGGTCTCTGGTTGGGGCCGACACGCGACGCGCGGGCGTGTCGACCTTTCAGGCTCCAGACGCGCCGTACCGACCGCGCGATTTGCTTGGGCATCCAGATGAGGAGGCCAGCATGATCGTCAGTCAGATTCTCAAGATGAAAGGGCCGGGCGTTTCGACCGTGGCCGCTTCGGCTACCCTGGAAGCCGCCGCGACCGCCCTCGCGCGCGAGCGCATCGGCTCGCTCGTGGTTATCGACAGCGTTGATCGCATCCTCGGCATCATTTCGGAGCGGGACATCGTGCGCGCGATCGCGGCAGAGGGGTGCAACGCCCTTGCCAGCACGGTCGAGTCCGCCATGACACGCAATGTCGCGACCTGTGGGCTCGACGATTCGCTCGAGTCGCTGATGCGCGAGATGACCGCGCGGCGGGTGCGCCATCTGCCAGTCGTCAAGGGCGAGTCGCTCGCCGGCATCGTCTCGATCGGCGATGTCGTGAAGCACCGGCTGGAAGAGCTCGAGCGCGAGCGGGCGCTGCTGGTCGACTACGTCGCGAGCGGCTGAGGAATAGCGCCGACCCCCGGCGACTCATCCAGAGTTCGCCGGAGTAGGAGGCTGGTATGGCGGCTTACGCGGCCTTCGGCGCGGCGGCCCGCACCTCGTCGCCGACATGGCTCTCGAACTGCGTGAAATTCTTGTGGAAACGGCCCACGAGGTCACGCGCCGTTGAATCATAGGCCCCCTTGTCGCGCCAGGTGCCGCGCGGGTTGAGCACCTCGTCCGGCACGCCGGGACAGGCCTGCGGCACCGCGAGACCAAACAGATTGTCGCGCGAGAACGGTACCTTCTCGAGCGCGCCATCGAGCGCGGCGCGCAAGAGCGCGCGGGTGTAGGCGATGCGCATGCGCTCGCCGGTGCCGAACGCGCCGCCGGTCCAGCCGGTGTTGACCAGCCAGCAGGACGCGCCGGTTGCTTCGATGCGCTCGCGCAGCATGCGGGCATAAACCGAGGGGTGGCGTGGCATGAACGGGGCGCCGAAGCAGGTGGAAAAGGTCGCCTGCGGCTCCTTGCCGAGGCCCTTCTCGGTGCCGGCGACCTTCGCCGTGTAGCCCGAGAGGAAGTGATACATCGCCTGGGCGGGTGACAGCTTCGCGATCGGCGGCAATACGCCGAACGCGTCCGCCGTCAACATGATCACGTTCTTCGGATTGCCGGCGATGCCCTCGGCCGAGGCGTTGGGGATCGAGGCGAGCGGATAGGCGCCGCGAGTGTTCTCGGTCAGGCTCGAATCGTCGAGGTCGAGCTCGCGCGTCGCGGGGTTCATCACGACATTCTCGAGCACCGTGCCGAACATGCGCGTGGTCGCGTAGATCTCGGGCTCGGCTTCCTTCGAGAGGCGAATCACCTTGGCGTAGCAGCCGCCCTCGAAATTGAACAGGCCGTGTTCGCTCCAGCCGTGCTCGTCATCGCCGATCAGCGTACGATGCGGATCGGCCGAGAGCGTCGTCTTGCCGGTGCCGGACAGGCCAAAGAAAATCGCCGAATCGCCTTTGGGCCCGACATTGACCGAGCAGTGCATCGGCAGCACGCCCTTGGCCGGCAGCAGATAGTTGAGGATGGTGAAGACCGATTTCTTGCACTCGCCGGCATAGGAGGTGCCGCCGATCAGCACGAGGCGCTCGCTGAAATCGACCAGGATCACGGTCTGCGAATTGACGCCATCAGCCTTTGGATCGGCTTGGAAGCCCGGCGCCTGTATGATCGTGAACTCCGGTTTATGCTGGGCGCGCTCGGCCGCGTTCGGCTGAATGAACAGATTGCGCGCAAACAGATTGTGCCAGGCGAGCTCGCTGATGACGCGCACCGGGAGCCGATGGGTGCGGTCGGCGCCGCCAAAGCAATCCAGTACATAAAGCTCGCGGCCTTTCAGATAGCCGACCATGCGCGACTTGATCGACTGGAACCTCGCCGGCTCCATCGGCCGGTTCACATTGCCCCACCAGACGGTCGAGTCCGTCGCGGCATCGCGCACGATGAACTTGTCATTCGGCGAGCGGCCGGTGTGGATGCCGGTGCGGGCGACGAGCGGCCCGCCGGCCGCCAACTCCGCCTCGCCGCGCCGCAGCGCGTGCTCATAGAGGGCCGGGACCGACAAATTGAAATGCGGCCGCGCCATCAGCCCATGGCCGAGCGCGGTGAGTCCATCATGAGCGGTATGCTTTGCTGCCTGCGCCATGTCGTCGATCAACCTTCGTTGTTGGGTCAGGTCGCGAACGCCGGCGGCGCCGAAACCGGGGGCGATTGGCGGCGCATTCAACACCGCGCGCCGCCCTGGTTCAAGACCTCTCGACCGGCCGGTTTGCGGCCCCAGCCCGGCGTGCGCGTTGGGCCAGGTCGATCAGTCTTTCCCGTGCCTCCGCGCCGTCACGAACCGGCGACTCGAAGTCGAGCCGAAGCACCCGTGCCGGGGACGCCCGAAGATCCAGACCCTCGGGGTCGATGCCGGTCATCCGCAAATCGCCAGGCTCGGCGCCGAGCAGGACGGTCGCATAGAGGGAGAGCGCATCCGCGTGATCCGCGTTCATATGGGCTACGATCTCGGCCTCAGCCCGGATCAACGCCTGGGCCGACCCTATTTCGAAAGTCAAAGACTCCGCCTCGATCCAATTAATCCGGCCGAAGCCGGCGACCAGATGGGCACGGATCGCGCGAACCCTGACCAGCGAAAAGTCGGCGAACCCGGCATAGTCCGCGGCCGACGGGTGGCGCGCGAGGAAGCGCGTGCGCTGGCCAGATCGCTCGGCCGGCTCAGCCACACCCAGGAGTGTGAGCCTCGGCCCGGTCAATGGATCGACCAAGCCGGCGGTCGCCTCGAACAGGAGCGAGACCCGAGGGTCTTGAGCGATATTTTGGGTGTGCTCGGCCAGGCGCGAAATCAACAGGAGCGGGGCAGCGTCATAGTCGGCCGCGACCAGCACCAGCGAGCCATAAGAATGCCCGGCGGCGGGGCTATCGACCCGGCCGGCAGTTGCAAGTGTCGCAACTCTTGATTGCCTGATCAGCCGTCGCGCCGACCGCCCGAGATCATCCCCGCCCCGTTCCATCCGTCATGCCCCTGGATTGCTAAACCGCGCCCAGTATCGCCCGGCGCGCTGTAACGCGCGAGCACGCGACAGGGGCCGTTCGGTTGGCTATGGTCGCGCGCCATGTCGCGCCTGCCTCGCACGCTCTCTCTTTCCCCGGGCCTCAAGAGCCATATCGGCCCTACGCTCAGACTGTCGGTGCCGGTCGTGATCGCGCGCGCCGGGCTGCTTCTGATGCTGGCGGTCGATACCGCCATGCTCGGGCATTACGACGTCAATTCGCTGGCGAGCTTCGCGGCGGCCAATGCGGTCCAGTTCGTCATGGTGCTGGTCGCGGTCGGCCTGCTGCAAAGCACGGCGATCCTGGTCGCGCGCAATGTCGGCGCAGGCGACCTCAAAGCCTGCGGCACGCTGTTCCGCGCCAGCCTCATGCTTGGCACCCTGCTCGGCCTCGCGCTTGGCCTGATCAGCCTGCTCGGCGAGTGGCTGCTGCTCTTGCTCGGCCAGTCATCTGAGATCGCAGCCGGCGGAGGGCGCATCTTCCTGATGTTCGCCTGGGGCATGCCGGGCCTCGGCCTGTGGATCGCCTGCTCCTTCTTTCTCGAAGGCCTGAGCCGGCCGTTGCCCGGCATGATCACCTCGCTCAGCGCCGTCCTCGCCAATGCACTGCTCGACTGGCTGTTCATCTATGGCGGGCTCGGCCTGCCACCGCTTGGGGCGGAGGGCGCGGCGATTGCCACCTCGATCGTGCGCTGGCTCATGCTGTTTTGCCTGCTCGGCTACATCACACGCCTTAAGGACCGCGAGGCGCTCGGCCTCAATGGCCGGTGGACCGGCCTTTGGCCCGAGATCGGCCGGCTGTTCCGCCTGGGCTACCCGCTTGGCCTCTCGCGCGGGCTCGAGGCGGGCGCCTTCTCGGCCCTCACGTTGATCGCCGGGCTGCTCGGGCCGGCGGCGCTGGCCGGCTATCAGATCACGCTTAACCTCGCTTCGCTCATGTTCATGTCGGCGGTCGGCACCGGCTCGGCCGCGACGGTGAGGGTCGGCACCGCGCTCGGCCGGCGCGAGCCGCTCGAGATGGCGCGGGCCGGCTGGGCGAGCGTGGTGGTAATTGCCGTGATCATGGCGATCGCGACGGTGGCTTTTGTCGCGGTGCCGGGCGGCATCGCAGGCCTCTACACGGATGACCAGGACGTGCGGGCCTTGACCCAAACGCTGATCCTGGTGGCGGCGACCTTCCTCATCACCGACGGCGCCCAGATGGTGCTCCAGGGCGCGCTTCGGGGCCTCGCGGACGTTTGGGCGCCCTCGATCATCCAGTTCGTGTCGTGGTGGTGCGTCACCCTGCCCTTGGGCTATGGCCTGGCAGTCGGCGCCGGGCTCGGCGCGTCCGGCCTGATTTGGGCGATCACGGCGGGCACGATCGTCTCCTCATTAACCCTCGCGCTCCGCTTCAGAACGCTCACCCGCCGTGCGCTTGCACCGGCTTGACAGGCCGGAGCAGCCGCCCCAAGTGGCAAAGTGCGCGGCCCGGTCGTAGAATCGCCTCAATACTTGGCAAACCTTGACCTGCCAGGATCACGCGGCCGACACCCGATCGGCCCCCGCACGCAGGACCGTCTCGCCGATGCCTCAGACGATCGCCCTGATCGATGACGACCAGAACATTCTCGCCTCGGTCTCCATGGCGCTCGAGGCCGAGGGCTTTGCCGTGCGACCGTCGAGCGATCCCGAGAAGGGCCTGAAGGACCTGCTCGCCAAACCGCCCGACATCGCGGTCATCGACATCAAAATGCCGAAGCTCGACGGACTCGAGCTGTTGCGCCAGCTGCGCCGGCACAGCGCCATGCCGGTGATCTTTCTCACCTCGAAGATCGAAGAGGCCGACCAGATCGAAGGCCTGAAGCTTGGCGCGGACGACTACATCACCAAGCCGTTCTCCCAGCGCCTGCTGATCGAGCGCATCAAGGCGGTGCTGCGCCGCAATCTCGAGAGCCGCGCCGCCGGTACGACGACGCCGGCCGAGCCCGTGATCGTGCGGGGCGAGCTCGTGCTCGACCCGACGCGCCATCTCTGCACCTGGCGCGGCGAATCGATCATCCTCACCGTCACCGAGTTCCTGCTGTTGAAATCACTCGCGCTGCGCCCAGGCCATGTGAAGAGCCGCGACCAGCTGATGGACGCGGCCTATGACGGCGAGACGTTCGTCGACGACCGGACGATTGACAGCCACATCAAGCGCATTCGCAAGAAGTTCAAGAGCGTCGATACGTCCTTCGCCAAGATCGAGACGCTCTATGGCGTCGGATATCGCTTCTTACAGTCCTGACGCCAAGGCGCCGGGGACCGAGGCGCTCGGCGCGACGGCGGCGGCCGCGGCGGCAGACATCGAGATCCCGCAAAAGCCGGCGCGCTCCAAGGCAACCGATGCGAAGCCCAAGAAGGCGCGCTCACGCCGCCCCTTCATTCCGCTCACCGCGCGCATTCTCGCAATCAACGTGCTGGCGCTTGCGCTTCTGCTCGGCGGCTTTTTCTATCTGGATCGCTATCAGCGCAGCCTGATCGAGAACAAGATCTCCTCGCTCAAGCTCGAGGGCAGCATGATCGCAAGCGGGCTCGTACGCGACGTCGAGGAGGAGGGCGCCGCAAACAAGCCGCGCCGCGTGGATGCCGCGGGCTTCATCGGCCGGCTCTCCTTGCCCGCCGACCAGCGCGTGCGCTTGTTCGACACGCGGGGACGCCTCATCGTCGATTCCCAGGGGCTTCCCGGCGCGAAGGTGCAGACGAGCGAATTGCCGGCACCGCCCGAGAACGGCTTCCTCGGGCGCCTCGCCGTCGACATCTATGAGTGGATCGTGCGCGACCTGCCGCCGCGCACCAGGATGCCCAGGATCGTCGAAGGCAAGGGCTCGCGCTCGGTGATCGGCGCGACCGTCGGCCGCGCGCTGACCGGTGAAACCACCAGCCTGATCGGCGAGACCTCGGACGGTTCGCTCGCTGTGCTGGTGGCGCTGCCGGTTCAGGCGCTGAAGCGCATCGAGGGCGCGCTCCTGATCACCGCGAGCGCGGAAGACGTGGCGCGCGACGTGCGCGGCATGCGTTTTGCCGTGCTCGAGGCCTTTGGCATTGCGCTTCTCATCACCGTGCTGCTTTCGCTCTATCTCGCCGGCACCATCACCCGCCCGGTGAAACGCCTCGCCGAAGCGGCGCTTCGCGTGCGCCACGGTCGGGGCGAGAAGCCGGTGATCCCGGATTTCTCGTCGCGGCGCGACGAGATCGGCGGCCTCTCGGGCGCCCTGCGTGACATGACCAACGCGCTCTATCAGCGCATCGATGCGATTGAGCGCTTCGCGGCCGATGTCGCGCACGAGATCAAGAACCCGTTGAGCTCGGTGCGCAGCGCGGTCGAAACCGCGATCCGCATCGGGGATGACGCCAAGCGCCGACAGCTACTTGAGATCGTGATCGACGACGTGAAGCGCCTCGACCGGCTGCTGAGCGAAATATCGGCGGCGTCGCGCCTCGATTCCGAGCTTTCGCGCATGGCGCTCGAGCCGGTCGATCTCGCGCAGCTGCTCTCGCTCCATGTCTCGTTCGATGAGGAGATGAACGCGGAGACGCCAGGCTTCATCCCGCTCAGGCTTGAGACCGAAGGGCCAGGCCCGTTCATCGTCGTCGCGGGCGAGGACCGCCTGACCCAAGTGATTCAGAATCTCGTGAAGAACGCGCGCTCGTTCAGCCCGCCCGACGGCATGGTGACGCTAAGGCTGGCGCGCACCGGCCGCGCCGTGATCTTCGAGGTCGAGGATTCAGGGCCCGGCGTGCCCGAGGCGATGCGCGAGCGCATCTTCGAGCGCTTCTATTCCTCGCGGCCGCAGGGCGAGAAGTTCGGCACCCATGCCGGCCTCGGGCTCAGCATCTCGCGCCAAATCATCGAGGCGTTCGGCGGACGGCTGCTTTGCCTCGAGGCGCGCACCGGCATCGGCGCCCGCTTCCAGGCGACCCTGGCCGCCGCCCCCGGCACCTGACCGATTCATGGTTTGGCTCAGGTTCGGTGCGCTTATTGTGCTCGCCACGACGGCGATGGTCGGTGACGCGCGAAGCGCGGGCTCGGCGCCCAGTCTTCAGCTGCCGGTCGACTGCGTGATCGGGGAGACCTGTTTCGTGCAGTTCCATGTCGATCTCGCACCGGGCAAGCCGATCCAGGACTTTGCCTGCGGCGTGCTCACCTATGACGAGCACAAGGGCACGGATTTTCGTTTGCCCGATTACGCCGCCATGCGCGCGGGCGTGGACGTGCTCGCAGCGGCCGACGGTGTCGTGCGCGCCGTGCGCGACGGCGAGCCTGAGATCAGCGTCGATGAGCGGGGCCAAGAGTCGCTTGAAGGCAAGGACGCCGGCAATGCCGTGGTGATCAGCCACAGCGACGGCTGGGAGACCCAGTATTCGCACCTGATGAAGGGCAGCCTCGCGGTGAAGCCGGGCGATGTCGTCGTCGCAGGCCAGCGCCTCGGAAAAATCGGGCTCTCGGGCAACAGCAATTTTCCGCATCTCGACTTTGCGGTGCGCTTGGGTGAGGCCGCGATCGATCCCTATGTCGGGCCGACGCCGGGTCAGGATTGCCGCGCGAAGCGGGCGCCCTTGTGGAACGCCGAGACGCTCGCGCTGCTCAGCTATCAGCCGACCGGCGTGCTGCTCTCAGGCTTCGCCGTGGGCAAACCCGACAAGGCGCGCGTGCGCGATGGCGCCGAGCGCGCGCTCAGCTTCAGCACCGACGCGCCGGCCCTGACCTTCTACGCCGACGTCTACGGCCTCCGGGCCGGAGATATCGAGGAGTTTCGGCTGATCGGTCCTGGGGGCGTCGAGCTAGTGGCGCATCGCCACGTGTTGGAGGCCGATGCACATCAGCACTTCGACTTCGCCGGGCGCAAGCAACCGAAAGGCGGCTGGCCGCCCGGCGTCTATCGCGGTGAGTATCGGTTGGTTCGGACGATCGATGGCAGGCCCACCGTGGTCGCCAGCGCGACCGGCGAGGCTACCCTCAATGCACGCTGACCGGCTCGAGATTGTGTTGGCGCGCGGCCGCGAAGGCGAGCTCGCGGGTCGGCGCCGCGCCGAGCAGGCGCCCATCTGCGCCATGGATGGCGAAGCCCTCGTCCTTGCCGAACATCTCGGCCTTGATATAGGCGAGCGTCGGGCCACCGAGAGCCGCAAACGCTTCGGCTGCCAGCGTGGCGTGGTTGGTGTTGGCGGCGTCCTTGATCATGTCGTACTCCGTTCCCGCGCCGGCGCGCTGACGACACGCCGCGTCGGGCTCTGCTCGGCGACTGGCTCTGCTGCTTGAGGCGCTGACCGCCCGTCGCCGAAAAGGCGGCTGCCCTCATCCTTGGTGGATCGCTTGGTCGTGATGCTGATCCGTCGCACCGTGTCCTGCTCGACCGGGCGTGCGAGATCGATGTGCAGCAGCCCGTTCTCGAGCGAGGCGCCGGTCACCTCAATGCCCTCGGCAAGAAGAAAGGTACGTTGGAATTGCCGCCCGGCAATGCCCCGATAGAGATAGACGGCGCCATCCTCCACGTCCTCGGCCTTGGCGCCCCGGATGAGGAGCTGCCGGTTTTCCACCGTCACCATCAGCTCCGCCTCGGCGAACCCTGCGACCGCGAGCGTGATACGCAGCCGGTCGGTACCGAGCTGGAGGATGTTATAGGGCGGGTAGCCATCGCCTCCGTTCTTGGCGACACGCTCAAGCACGCGCTCAAGCTGGTCAAAGCCGAGCAGCAGCGGACTATTGAATGGCGACATTCGGCTCATGAAAGGCCCCTCATCCCGAGCGGGCGGCCGCATCTCGCCCTCCCGTCACCGGCAAGGGCCATCGCAGCAGGCAAGCCACATACTCGCCGCCCCGCCCCATGCGGCGACGGCGAATCGGATATGGGGATGATCAGCCGGCCTTCAAGTGCCGGGCGGCAGGCGGCTCGGCGGCAGCTTGGCGTTGGCGTTGGTCGGCGCGAGCGTGGGAAAATCGATCGGCCGATCGAGAAATCCGATCGTGCCGACAAGCTGCTCAACCACCTCGGCCTCACCCACCGGTAGCAGCACCAGACGGTAACTCACCGTATGGCCAAACAGGTGCGCAAGATCCTCCCCGCGCGCGACCGGCTTGCCCGAAGCAACAGCGGCCAGGCAGATGTCACTGATATCGTCGGCGATGCTGCGTGGCAACGAATCCAGCTTCAGACCGACAAAGTCGTCCCTGAACTTGGCCGACAGCGCGCCACCGACACGGCTGATCGTGTAGGCCCCCGGGCCCTTTTGGACGTCAATGATAAACGATTGATCCCACAAGTCTTTGTCGGCCTTGCGGGAGACTTGATTGAGGCTCGGAAAACGCCTCCCGCCGCTCGCCTCGAGCCAACAGGCGAAGAGGCGCCGGCCAGCGCGGCGCTCACTCGGATGTGCCATGGACCCCTTCAAGGTTGCGAATCGTCGGTCCCCTTCCCAGTTTGACCAGGTAGGGCGCTCGTTCCTTCGGTTGCCGCAGGGGCCGGCGTCCCGGTCGAGTCGCGCGAATCGAGTCTAACCATTAAGGTTAATGCCATAAACACTCCTTTATCGTGGGGCGACACTCCTTATCGTCCGGGCAAGCACAACCCTCGAACTTCCCGATGGCCCTGAATGTTGTCAGTGTTTCTTCGGCGCTAGCCGCCGAGGCGCTCCGGAGCGGCCGGTGGCCCCGGTCGCTCGCCTTGGTTGCGCTAATGGGCGCGGCGCTTGCGATTGCTCCGTGCCACATCGGAGGCGCGGAGGCCGCCTCGAAGCTGAAACTCGCGGCGGTCTCCAAGGAAGCGAACGAGGCCGAGATGGGCCAATACAGCCCGCTCGTGCGCATGATTCAGGTGCACTTGGCCGAGCGCGGGCTCTACAACGGGCCGGTCGGCGGCACGATGACGCCGGAGACCGAGAAGGCCATCAAGGCCTATCAGGAGATCGTCGGCCTGACGCCGGATGGCGTACCGAGCGAGACACTGCTCAACAAGCTGAACTCGACACAAGGTGCCGCCAAGGAGCTGGTCAACAAGCTCGACGCGGCGCGCAAAAAGCAGATCATCGCCGCGCGCGCGGCTCTGGAGAAGGAATTCGGACCCGACTGGGCCCACACGCGCGGCACGGAACACCGGGCCGCAACCGCCTCCGTCGATTCCGCGGCCTGTTTCGCCGCGCCTGAGCCGGAGTGCCTGATCAGCCTGGCGCTGAGCAGCGCCAAGCGCATCCAGAAGGATGACCTGCGCGACTGGGCGCTGAGCCATGTCGTGGAAGCCCAGGTGCACGCCAGCCTGAGGGCGGACGCGCTCGAAACCGCGCGCTCGATCACCGATCCCCGCTCGGTGATCGCGGCGGTCGGCTCGATCGCGGTTGGGCTCGCGCGCAGCGGCCAGACGGGCGATGCCGTTGAAGCGGCCGCGCGCGTGCCGGACGACACGCTTCGCGACAAGGCCTTGCGCGCGGTGGCGGAAGGCCAGGCGAGCGTTGGCGAGGCCGCCGCCGCGGCTGAAACCGCCGGCCGCATCGATGCGCCGGCGGAACGGCTACCGGCGCTGATTGCCTCCGCAAGGGCTGAGATCGAAGCCGGCCAGATCGAGCGCGCGCGGGCGCTGCGGGACAAGGCGGCAGCCGACTTGAAGGCGCTCAAGCGGGGCAGCTTGCGCGACTTTGCGACCGGCCTGATCGCCGAGCTGGATGCCGAGCTGGGCAACGTTGCTGCTGCCAAGGCGCTGACGGAAGAAATCCGCGACCGCTCCGAGCGGAGCAAGGCGCTGGCCGAGATCGCGACGATCGAGGCGCGCGCCGGGAAGTCCGCCGCGGCGGGGGAGACCCTCATCAGCGCACAATCCGGCCTCGCCTGCCCGATCGAGCGGGCGGACTGTCAGCATGCCCATGCGCGCCTTGCAATTACCGAGGCCGAGCTCGGGCGCCATGAGGCCGCCATGGCCGTGGTCAATGAGCTGAAGCCGGGCTACACGCGCTTGTTCGCCCATTCAGGAGTTGCGGTTGCAACTGCCCGCGCTGGCCTGACAGATGACGCCACGCGGATTGCGGACCGAATTCCCGACATCCGCGCTCGGCTTGACGCGCTGATCGGCATTGCCGAAGCCGTGAACAACGGCGGCGATACGGCCCGCGCCCTTGCCATCGAAGCCGGGGCAGCAACGCTCGCACGCACCATCGAAAACCCGGTCGAGCGCGCCTTTTCCCTGATCGACCTTGCCCGCCTCGCCGCCCGCACCGGCGCCGGGCCGCTTGCCGCCGACCTCTTGAAGGAGGCGACCGCGATCGCGCGCGACGTCGACGACCCGTTCGGGCAGACCCGCTCCTTCAGCCGCATCGCCGTCGCGCTTTCCTCGCTCGGCGGCGGTTGACCGCCCTCACCGTTCCCGGCAAACAACCTGCCATGACGATGTTGCGCGACGCGCTGGCGCGGCCGCGTCGGCTGCCGGCCGGCGTCGAGGGCGCGCTGCTCATGGTGGGAAGCTGCGCCTGCTTCGCCGCCATGTCGGCGCTCATCCGCTATTTGTCGACCACGATCTCGCCCTTCGAGGTCGCCTTCTTCCGCAACGCGGTCGGGCTCGTCGTGCTGCTGCCGTGGATGATGCATATCGGTTTCGGCACGCTGCGCACCAATCGGCTGAAACTCTATCTCTCGCGCGGCTCGATCGGCATGGTCGCGATGTGGGCGTGGTATTCCGCGCTCGGCATGATGCCGCTCGCCGAGGCGATCACGCTCAACTTCACGGTCGCGCTCTGGATGATCCCGATCGCGATCGTGCTGCTGCGGGAGCGCGTGGACCTGATCCGCTGGCTGGTGACCGGCGTCGGCTTCGCCGGCGTGCTCATCGTGCTGCAGCCGGGGGCCGAGACCTTCAGCCTGGGTGGTTTGCTCGCCATCGGCTCGGCCTCGCTGTTCGCGCTCTCGATGTGCATCATCAAGCTGCTTTCGAAGACCGAGAGCCCGACCCAGATCGTGTTCTACATGAACCTGATCATGACGCCGCTTTCGATCGGACCGGCGGTCGCCTTCTGGTCGACGCCCTCGGCGCTCGAGCTCGGGCTCCTCTGTGCCATCGGCATCATCGCACTGATCGGCCATTTCTCGATGGCGCGCGCGCTCTCGCTCGCCGAAGCCAGCGCGCTGGTGCCGCTCGATTTCACCCGCCTGCCGTTCGCCATTCTGATCGGCTATTTCGCCTTCGGCGAGTTCCCCGGCGTCTGGACCTGGGTGGGTGGCGCCATCATCATCGCGAGCGCGGCCTATCTCTCGCTGAAGGGAGCCCGCGAGTGCCGCGCGCTCGTGCGCACCGACGAGGAGGCTTGATCTTTCAGGAATCGCTTCCACCCGACCTTCCTGCTATAGAGCGCCCCGAACATCCGGACGGGGGCGATCATGGAGATCAAGGGGCACAGCGCCATCATCACGGGCGGCGGCTCAGGCCTTGGGGCCGCGACCGCGCGCGAGCTGGCCAAGGCGGGCGCCAAGGTCGGGATCATCGACGTCAAGCGCGAGGCGGCCGAGGCGGTCGCCAAGGAGATCGGCGGTGCGGCAGCGGCGGCCGACGTGACCGATGCGGCCAGCCTGGAAGCCGCCTATGAATCCCTCCGCAAGGCCATCGGGCCGGCGCGCATTCTGGTGGCCTGCGCCGGCGTCGCGACCGGCGCCAAGTTGATCGGCAAGGACGGCAAGGCGACACCGCTCGACGCCTTCAAGCGCACGATCGACATCAACCTGATGGGCACGATCAATTGCATGAGGCTGACCGCCGCCGATGCCGCCGCGCTGCCGGCGCTGGAGGATGGCGAGCGCGGCGTGATGATCGGCACCGCGTCGGTCGCGGCGTTCGAGGGCCAGGTCGGCCAGGGCGCCTATTCGGCTTCCAAGGGCGCGATCGTCTCGATCACGCTCACCTTCGCCCGCGAGCTGGCGCGCGAGGGCATTCGCGTCAACGCGATCTCGCCCGGCCTGATGGACACGCCGATGCTGGCCGGCCTGCCCGACAATGTGCGGGAAGCCCTGGTCGCCACCACGCTCTACCCGAAGCGCCTCGGCAAGCCCGAGGAATATGCCGCGCTCGCGCGCCACATCGTCGAGAACCGATTCTTGAACGGCTCGGTCATCCGCTTCGACGGCGCGCTCCGCATGGCGCCGCGATAGAGGCTCTTACGCCACCAAGTTCGGCGGGCGGCTGCCGGAGAGCACGGCGATCAGCCCGTCGATCACCGCGCGGCCCATGGCGAGCCGCGTTTCGATCGTGGATGAGCCGATGTGCGGCAGCATGAACACATTGGGCAGATCGAAATAGCGCGCATCGATTCGCGGCTCGCCGGCGAAGACGTCGAGCCCGGCCGCGAACAGCCGCCCCTCGGCCAGCGCCGCAATCAGATCATCGTCCACGATGACATCGCCGCGCGCGATGTTGACCACGGCGGCGCTCGGCTTCATCAGCGCGATGCGGCGCGCGTTGAGGAACCCGCGCGTCTCGGGTGTTAGGGGACAGGCGAGCACCAGCGCGTCGCAGATCGGGAGTAGCGTTTCGGGCGTGTCGTGAAAGGTCGCGCCGTTATCGAGCGTCGGCGGCAAACGATGTCGATTGGAGTAGGCGATGGCCATGCCGAAGGCGCGGGCGCGGGCCGCGATGCCGCGCCCGATGCGCCCCATGCCGAGAATGCCGAGCGTCTTGCCGTCGAGCCCCTGGCCGATGATCTGGCGCGGGTTCCAGCCCTGCCATTGGCGCGAGCGGATGAGGACAATCGACTCGGTCGCGCGCCGCATGGCGCTGAGCAAGAGCAGCATCGCGGTCTCCGCGACAGCGTCCGTGAGAACGTCCGGCGTATGGACAACGGGGAGGCCACGCCGGCGCGCCGCTGCCAGATCGACGTGATCGAGCCCGACCGAATAGGTCGCGATCGCCTTGATCGAGTCGGGCAAATGTTCGAACAGCCAGGCGTCGGCCTTGATCGGCGGCGTCACCACGAGCGCGGCGGCACCATCGAGCGCGGCCTTGAGGCCCCCCTCATCGCGCGGAAACACGTCGAGAAAGCGCGCATCGAGCCGGGCCTGAAACTCGCGCTCGACGGGCTCAGGCAGGCGGAAGCCGACGACGACAGGCAGGCGCATCAGGCCGCTCCAACGAAGAAGCGCCGCGCGAGCCCTCCAGCCCACGCGGCGCTTCAGAGGTTTGATGCTATTTGTTCTTCAGCAGGTCGCGAATTTCCCCGAGCAGCACTTCGCTCTGCGGCGGCGGCGGCGGGCCCGCCTCCTTCTTGGTGCGGAAGCGATTGATCTGCTTCACGACCATGAAGATGACGAAGGCGACGATCAGGAAGTGAATGCACGAATTGATGAACCTGCCGTAGTTTCAGGTCGCGGCACCGGCCTTCTGCGCATCCTCGAGCGAGGCGTAGGTGCCTTCCGACATGGTTACAAACAGGTTCGAGAAGTCGATGCCGGCGAGAGCTAAGCCGATCGGCGGCATGATGATGTCATTGACCAGCGAGGTGACGACGCTCGTGAACGCCGCGCCGATGATGATACCGATGGCAAGGTCGATGACGCTGCCGCGAGAGATGAACTCCTTGAACTCCTTGATGATCGCCATGCCCGTGTTCCTCCCCGAGCTATGCCCTGTCCCCGATCGAACGTTGGCGGGCCCCTTTTTAAGGGTGCCCGCCAATAACGAAATTCAATCACCAGTGACCGAGTCGTCCGCTGTCACGATTGTGTGATCAAACCATGACATCGCCGCCGTTCATGTTGAGCGTCGCGCCGATGTAGTAGTTGCCATCGGGGTCGAGCGCGAGCATGAGCACGGTCGGCGCCACCTCCTCGACCTCACCGAAGCGGCCGATCGGCAGCTCCTTCTGCTTGCGGTTGAGCCAGGGCCTGGGGATCGACATCAGCAGCGGCGTTACGATCGGCCCGGGGCAGATCGCGTTGACCGTGATGTTGTCCTTCGCCACTTCATAGGCGAGCGAGCGGGTGAAGCCGATCACGCCGGATTTGCTGGCTACATAGTGCGCCATCTCGGGCGCGCCCTTGTGGGCGAGCTGGGAGGCGAAGTTGATGATGCGGCCCCACTTCTTCTTCTTCATGTCGGCCAGCACCTCGCGCGTGCACAGGAACGTGCCGCGCAGATTGATGCGGATCATGTCGTCCCACAATTTGGTCGACATGTCGGCGACCTCGCTGGTCGTGTCGATGCCCGCGGCATTGACCAGCACATCGACCGGCCCCAGCGCCTTCTTTACCGCAGCAAACGCGGCCTTGACCGCACGCTCATCGCCGACATCGGCGCGATGACAGAATAGCTGGCCCTTCTTGGCGCCAGCCTTCACAAGCTGCTTCACCGCCTTGTCGAGGCTCTTTTCGTCCCTGTAATCGATGATGGCGACCTTGGCCGCCTCCTTGACGAACAGCTTGGCGCTGGCGAGGCCCATGCCGCTCCCGCCCCCGGTGATCGCCACTACTTTGCCCTTGAGTCGAGACATTCCGCCTATACTCCCCCTTGCGTTTTGCAGGTTTTCTGCGAGTTTCGTTGCAAGCCTTAGCTCAGCGTCGGGCAACGCTCAAGTCCCGGCGGATGCGTTGATGCTCAAAGGCTCGGTTCGGCGCGTTCCCGACCGGCGCAACGGATTGATACGTTCAAGGCACAGTCGGCGTAACCTATCCCGTGCAGACTCCGCCCCTTGGGGACGCAGGGGTGCCCCCGGATGACCGAACACCAGATTACCACAGCCGTGTTGATGGGGATCGCCGCCCTCGGCCTCCTCTATCTCACCATGATGACGATCGTCGTGGCGCTGAAGGGCCGGCCCCGCGGCGCGCGCGCACCAGCAGTTCTGCCGCCGATCAGCGTGCTGAAGCCGCTGTGCGGCGATGAGCCGCACCTCTATGACAATCTGAAAAGCTACTGCACCCAGGATTACCCAAATTTTCAGGTGGTCTTTGGCGTGCGCGAGGCGGGCGACCCGGCGATCGCTGTGGTACGCCGCTTGATCGCCGAGATGCCCGAGCGCGACCTCGCGCTGGTGATCGACGGTCGGGTGATCGGCCGCAATTACAAGGTCTCGAACCTCGCCAACATGATCGGCATTGCCAAGCACAGCCTGATCATCATGGCCGACAGCGACACGCGGGTGGCACCGGATTACTTGCGAGCGGTCGCCACCGCGTTTGAGCTCAAGTCCGTAGGTGCGGTGACCTGCCTCTATCGCGGCACCGTAGGAGAGGGCCGCGCCTCATCGCTGGGCGCGCTCTACCTGAACGACTGGTACATGTCCTCGGTCGTGCTCGCCTCGACCATCGGCGGGCTCAAGCCGTGCTTCGGCCAGACCATGGCGATTCGACGCGACGTTCTGGACAAGGTCGGCGGGCTCGACGCGCTCAAGGACCATGTCGCCGACGACTACATGTTGGGCGAGCTGGTGAAACAGGCGGGCCATGACATCGCGATCGCCCCCACGATGATCGACAATGTCGTGTGCGAGGCCGATCTCGCCACACTGTTCCGTCACGAGCTGCGCTGGGCGCGCACATTGCGTGCGGTACGCCCGCTGCTCTACCCCTTGACGCTGATCACCGATGCGCTGCCATTGTCGTTAATCGCATTCGTGGCGAGCGCGCTTGCCGCAGAGGCGGGCCTTCTCTTCCTCGCGGCCGGCATCCTGCGCGTGTTGCATCACAGCGTGGTGAGCTGGCGCTTCGGCGGCGATGCACCCTATCGCCCCTGGCTCATTCCCTATCGGGACCTGATCACCATGGCGGTTCGGCTCGCGAGCCTGGGCGGCAAAGGTATTCTCTGGCGCGGCCACCGCTTTACGCTCAAGCCGAGCGGGCAGATGATGGCGCTCGACTAGCCGGCTCGGCGTTCACCGGGCCCCGGCACCGACCCTGAGAGCCTCCCGCCCCGACCACCATGGACGACGCCGACCGCACTGAATCACCGGCAGCCTTGCCCGGGAGGGGCCGTCGGCGCGTGACGCTCAGCCGGCTCTGGACCCTGCTTTTCCTGCTGCTCGGCTTCGGCCTCATGGCCGGGCTCTTTGTGTTTCAGGATGTTGGCGAGATCGCCAATGCGATCGGCCGCGCCGGCTGGGGCATCGCCGCGGTCACGCTGTTTCATCTTATTCCGGTTGGGCTCGACGCCGCCGGCCTCGGCGCCGTCATTCCGCGCGAGCAGCGGCCGAGCCATGCGAGGCTCTTCGGCATCCAGTGGATCACCGAGGCGATCAATCAATTGTTGCCCGTCGCCCAGATTGGCGGCGAGTTCATCAAGACGCGACTCCTGGTGATCGCCCGCGTGCCGGCGCTGCAGGCGGGCGCGTCGGTGGTCGTGAACCTGACGCTTGGAATCCTCACCCAAGCGATTTTCGCCGTGATCGGCGTGGTCATCCTCATTCTGCAATACGGCCGGAACGGCGATGCGACCGTTCACGCCGCGATCGGCGCGGGAATCATCCTCGCGAGCGTCGCCGTCTTCTATTTGGCGCAGCGCATCGGCCTGTTCAGCCTGATTGCTCGCTTCGTCAAGGCGCTGACCAGGGGCCGCGAATGGCTGGCGCTGGTTGGCGGCGCCGGCGAGCTCGATGCGATGGTGGCCAAGGTCTATCGCCATCGACGCGCCATTCTCCGCAGCATCGGCTTCCAGCTTGTGTCCTGGCTCATCGGCACCGGCGAGGTGCTGCTCGCGCTGCATTTCATGGGCCACGACGTGAGCCTTTTGGATGCCTTGATGATCGAGGCGCTGGGCCAGGCCGTGCGCTCGGCCGCCTTTCTGGTGCCGGGCTCGCTTGGCGTGCAGGAGGGCGGCTATGTGCTGCTCGGCACCGCGATCGGTTTGTCGCCCGAGACCGCGCTCGCGCTTTCGCTGATCAAGCGCGTGCGCGAGCTGGCGCTCGGCCTGCCGGGCCTGGTCGCCTGGCAGGTGGTCGAGGGCCGGCGCTGGTTCATGTTGCGGCGCTGAAGCACCTCGGCTGTTTCGCTCCCCCGCACCGATGCTTTAGCATCGGTCAGCCAACCGGAGGTCCAGCGCGTGAGCCACCCGAGATTTGCCGATATCGGCGCCTGCGTTTTCGACGCCTATGGCACGCTGTTCGATTTCGGCACCGCGGCGGCCAAGCATCGCACCGAGCTCGGCGACAAGGCCGATCAACTGACCCAGCTGTGGCGCACCAAGCAGCTCGAATACACGTGGCTGCGCAGCCTGATGGGCGCCTATACCGATTTCTGGGTGGTGACGCGCGACGGGCTCGACTATGCGCTCGCCGCCCTCGGCCTCGACAAGCCGGGCCTGGGCGATCGCCTGATGAGCGCCTATCTCGCGCTCGGCGCGTACCCCGAGGTACCCGCCATGCTGAAGGCGCTGAAGGCGGCCGGACAGCGCACCGCGATCCTCTCAAACGGTGAGCCCGCGATGCTGGCGGCGGCCGTGCGCAATGCCGGCCTTGAGAGCCTGATCGACGAGGTGCTCTCGGTCGATTCGCTCGGCATCTACAAGCCGCACCGCTCGGTCTATCAGCTGGCGGTCGATCGCCTCGGTGTGCCGGCGCGGCGCATCAGCTTCCATTCCTCGAACGCCTGGGACGCCGCAGGGGCGGCACATTTCGGCTTTCGGGTCGCCTGGATCAACCGCTTCGGCCAGAAACCTGAGCGCCTGCCGGGTGCGCCCGATGCCGAGCTCCGCTCGCTCGCCGAACTGCCGGCGCTGCTGGGCCTCAGCTGAGACGCCATGTTGCGTCGCGCAATCCGATTCGTCGCGCTCGTGCTGCTCGGCGCAGTTGTCGGCGCACCGTCATTTGCCGATGACGCTGTGCCGGCCGCGCAGGATCCCTTTGCGGAGGTGCTCAAGGTGGTCGTGCCGCTGGCAGAGGCCGGCGATGCGGACGCCCAGTTCAAGCTGGGCGAGATGTACGATCGGGGTGAGGGCCTGCCGATCGACCCGCCCAAGGCCGCCGAGTGGTTCCGCCGCGCGGCGCAACAGGGCCACCGCGACGCCCAGCACGCCCTCGCGACCTATTATGAAATCGGCAAGGGCGTGCCCAAGGATCTGAGCTTTGCGCTCGCCTGGTATCAGGCAGCGGCCGACCAGGGCGACCCGCGGGCGCTGCGCAATCTCGGCACCTTCTATCTCGAGGGCAAAGGTGTGCCGCGGGACTATGAGCGCGCGGCGGCTTTGTTTCAGCAAGCCGCCGACAAGGGCAATCTGAGGGCGCTGAAGAATCTCGGCTATATGTATTATTTCGGCGCCGGCGTTCCGAAGGACGCGGAGAAAGCGCAAGAGCTGTTTCGCCAATCGGCCGCCGGCGATGAGGCCAGCGCACAGTTCGCCCTCGGCTCACTCTATTATATGGGCGAAGAGGTGCCGCGCGATTTCGCGCGCGCGCTCGAGCTGTTCAAGCGCTCGGCCGACCAGGGCTATGCCAAGAGCCAGATGCTGCTCGCGCGCATGTACGCGCGTGGCGAGGGCACGACGCGAGACCTGACAGAAGCCTGGTTCTGGTTGCTCCTGGCGGAGCCCCAGGAGCCGACCCTGGCGCGCTTCTATATGAAGGAGTTCGAGGCGGAGCTGAGTGACGAGGCCCGGCGTTTGGCCGAGGTGCGGGCGGCCGGATGGATGCCACGCGACTGAGCCCCGGATACGCTGTGTGAAGGACTGGCTCTACCGCTTTCATTCCGTCGCCGTGCCCGAGCCGAGGGCCAAACTCGGCCTCTCGCTCTATGGCGCCTTCGGCGCGGCGCTTGCGGTGCTGGTGGTCGGCGCGATCGGCAGCCTGTCGGACGCGCCGCTGCTGATTGCCCCGCTCGGCGCGACGGCCCTTCTCCTCTTCGCCGTGCCTGACAGCCTGATGTCGCAGCCGCGCAGCGTGCTGGTTGGTCACCTCGTCGCGGTCGTGGCCGGCATCATCCTCGCTCGCCTGATCGGCCCGGGCTGGCTCGCCGCCGCGCCCGCGGTGTTCGTCTCGATCACGCTGATGATAGGGCTGCAATCGCTGCACGCCCCGGCCGGCGCGACCGCCGTGTTGACCGCGCTCGAGCCGCACGAATGGTCGTTCATCGGCCTGCCCGTGATGGCCGGGGCGGCGGCGATGCTCGTGCTCGCGCTCATCCTGCACGCCTTCGTGCCGGGGCGGCGCTATCCGGCACGCTGGTACTGAGATCACCCGAACAAGAAGGAGAGGCAGATGGCAGGCTATGTGATTGCCGAGGTCGAGGTCACCGACCCGGTGCTGTTCGAGCAATATCGCGCGGGCGTGCCGGCCACGGTCGCGGCCCATGGCGGGCGCTATGTCGTGCGCGGCGGCGCGGTCACCCGCGTCGAGGGGGATTGGAACCCGAAGCGCCTGATCATCCTCGAGTTCCCAAGCGTCGCCGTCGCCAAGGCCTGGCACGACGGACCGGCCTATGCGCCGCTCCTGGCCATGCGCGAGCGCTCGGCGCGCTCGAAGGTGATCATCGTCGAGGGCTATACGCCCTAGATTCTCACTTCGGCCCGGCCACCACGCCGGCATCGTGCAGCCGGCCGATCGCGCCTGAATCGAGGCCGAGCACGCTCGAGAGGATCTCATCGGTATGCTGGCCGAGCCGGGGCGCCGGCGCCGGCGGCAGCCTCGGGCTCGCGCCGAAATCGAGCGGCGAGCCCGGCACCCGGTAGCGACCGACACCCGGCTGCTCAATCTCCGCGATCATCTTATTGGCGGTGGTGAACCTCGTATCGTCGCGCACCAGCTCGGTGAAGCGCTGATAGGGCCCGAACAGAATGCCGGCGCGAGCGAGCACGCCGGCGATCTCGTTATAAGGCCGGGCCGCGAACCAGGGCTCGAACAGCGCGGCCAGGGCCTCTCGCGCCGACCAGCGATCGCCGTCCTTTCTGAGATCGAGGCCGCGTGAGGCTTCGAGGGCCTTCATCTGGCCTTCCTGCCCGGTCGCCTTGGCCAGGTCCATCATCTGGCGCGCGGTCACGATCGGCACCATGATCCGCCGGCCATCGCTGGTCGGGAAATCGCGCCCGAAGGTGCCGTAGATCGAGTTGCCGAGGCGCTCGCGATCGGTGCCGTTGATCTCGGCCTCGGCGGTGTAGCCAAGCGCCGCGGTGAGCGCCGCCCCGACATTGAACAGGCTGAGCGTGATCTGCTGACCCTCGCCTGTGAGACGGCGGTGACGATCGGCGGTGAGGAGCCCGATCGCGGCGTGCAGCCCGCAGGTGAGATCCCAGGCCGGCAGCACGTTGTTGACCGGGCCGATCGCGGATTCAGGGCCGGTGACGAAGGGAAATCCCACCGCGGCATTGACCGTGTAATCGACCGCCGTGCTGCCGTCAGGGTTGCCTTGGATCAAGAGCATGATCACGTCGGCGCGCTTGGCCTTGAGCGTTTCGTAGTCGAGCCCGTCGCGCACCGGCAGATTGGTCAGGTAGAAGCCGGCGTTCGGCCCGGGCGCCGCGATCAGCGCGGCCACGAGCTCGCGCCCACGCGGGTCCGCCAGGTTTACGGCAAGTGAGCGCTTGCCCTTGTTGAGCCCGGCCCAATAGAGGCTCTCGCCCTTGGCGGTGACCGGCCAGCGATTGGCATCGACCCCGCCGCCGATGGGATCGAAGCGGATGACGTCGGCGCCGAGCTGGGCCAGCGTCATGCCGCACACCGGCGCCGCCACGAACGCCGAGCTCTCGACCACCCTGATGCCGGAAAGCATGCCTGACATTTTCTTTTCGATTGCCCCTTTCGCTCGAACGCAAACGCGTTATCTATTGTCGCCCGAGAGGCCCGAGTCGAGTCTCTCGCTGGACGAGCCAGAAGGAGCTCGCGTCCAACCCCTCGATGATCCGCGCCGCATGCGTTAGCGACATCCCGGCCCTTCGCCGCATCGAGGATGACTCCTTCGCGGCCGATCGGCTGACGCGTCGGAACTTTCACCATTTGTTGACCAAGGGCAAGGTCAGCTGTCTGGTCCATGAGGAGGGCGGCCAGATCGGCGGCTATGCGCTTCTCCTGTTTCGCGCGCGGGTGCCGATCGCGCGCCTCTATTCCTTCGCCGTTTTACCCCGAGAGCGCGGCAATGGCATCGGTCGGGCGCTGCTCGACGCCTGTGAGCGCGAGGCACTCGGCCGTAACCTGACGCGCCTTCGGCTCGAGGTGCGGCCAGACAACGAAGCGGCGCTCCGGATGTATCGGGCGGCCGGTTTTCACGAAATCGAAACGGTCGCCGACTACTACGAGGACCATGCCGACGCGCTCCGCATGGAGAAGGCCCTCGGCGCCGTCAATCCAGGGAAGGGCGGCGCCCCGGTGACTCGCGCCGGCCGCGCCCGCTCGCCCGCCAAGTCTCCGCTCACGTCGCGCCGACGGCTGCCAGGCCGCGACGCACTCGAGGCACGCAAGCCGCGCCTCGCCAGCCCATAACACGGGGTGCCATGCACGTCGTTGTCATCGACCGCAAGATTCAGCTGCCCATCTCCTACCGAAACTGGACCGCGATTCGCGATCGCGACTTCATCACCAAGCCAGAGCAGTTCCAGCCTCGCCGCGACAAGGTGGTGAACCTGTGCGCGGATTATAGCTATTTGGGCTATGGCTATTATTGTTCGCTCCTGGCCGAGGCGCGGAAGCTGAAGGTGATCCCCTCGGTGCGCACGCTCCTTGAGCTGCGCGACCGCTCGATCTACCGCCACGCGCTGCCCGAGCTCGACGAGGCGCTGCGCCAGCGCATGAAGAAGATCGAGGCGCCGACGCTCTCGCGCTTCGCCCTCGATGTCTATTTCGGGCGGCCGGACGACGATCGCTTCGGTGAGTTCGCCCGCAAGGTGTTCGACCGGTTTCGCTGCCCGATTCTCCGGGTCGAGGTTTCCGCCGAGGGGCGCTGGCACATCGCGCGCATCCGCCCGCTTTCCTTCGGCGAGCTCAGCCTGGAGCAGCAGGATCGCTTCCGCGCGGCGCTCGACGACTACACGCGCGCCACCTGGCGCATCCCGAAAACGACCGTGGTGCCGAAATACACCCTCGCCATGCTCCACGATCCGAGCGAGAGCATGCCGCCGTCCTCGCCCCGGACGCTGCAGAAGTTCATCCGGGTCGGCGAGCAGATGGGCGTCAAGGTCGAGCTGATCGAGCGCAAGGATTATGCCGAACTCGCGGAATATGACGCGCTCTTCATTCGCGCCACCACGGCGATCGATCACCACACCTTCCGCTTCGCCCGAAAGGCCGAGTCAGAAGGCATGCCGGTGATCGACGATCCGACCTCGATCCTGCGCTGCTGCAACAAGGTGTATCTGGCCGAGCTGTGCAAGGCGAACCGCGTGCCGATCCCGCGCACGCTCATCATCGACCGGGGCACGGTCGAATCGGTCGAGCGCGAGATCGGCTACCCCGCGGTGCTCAAGATTCCGGATGGCTCGTTCTCGCGTGGCGTGGTCAAGGTCGAGAATCGCGAGCAATTGTTATTGCGCGCGGGACTCCTGCTGAAAGAGTCGGACGTCATCCTCGCGCAGCAGTACCTTTACACCGCGTTCGACTGGCGTGTCGGCGTGCTGCGCGGCGAGCCACTCTATGTCTGCCAGTACATGATGTCGCGCGGCCACTGGCAGATCGTGAAACACGGCGATGACGGCCGCTTCGAGGAAGGCAGCGCCACCACCTTCGCGGTGCACGAGGCGCCGCAGGCCGTGGTTCAGCTCGCCGTGCGCGTGGCCAATCTGATCGGCGACGGCTTCTACGGCGTCGACATCAAGGAAACCGCGAACGGCCTCTACGTCATCGAGGTCAACGACAATCCGAGCATCGACACCGGCTATGAAGACCGCGTCCTCAAGGACGAGCTCTATCGCCGGATCATCCAGGAGTTCATCCGCCGGCTCGAGGGCCGCCAGCTGGTCGAACGCCCGGCCCGGGTCGCGCTTGTCGCGAGCTGAGCCTAAGCCCGTTTGATGGCCGGGCCCGGCGGGCGCTTTGCGCGCACGGTCATCGACCATCGCTGGGTGGTGATCGGGCTCTGGGTCGTCATTCTCGCCTGCCTGATTCCGTTCTCGGCCCAGATCGAATCAAAGCTCCAGTCGGCCGCCCGCATCGAAGGCAGCGAATCGGCGCGCGTCGCCGACCTGCTCGAGCACAAGTTCCAATCGCCCTTCGCCGACACCGCCGTTCTCATCACCTCCGGCCTGCCGGCACCTGAATCTGCCGAGGGGCGCGCGGCGCTCGAAACCATTGTTGGCGCCGTGCGAGAGGAACCGGACGTTGTCGCCGTCGCCTCCTATCTCGACTCGCCCGACCCGTTTTTCGCGGCCGGTGCGGTCGGGATCGTGCTGGTCGGCATCGACCCCAACACGATTCCGGTCGATACCCTGATTCCGGCCCTCAGGGGGCGGACCACCGCCCTGTTGCCGAGCTTGCGCTCCAGCCACAAGGAGGCCGGGCTGCTCTGGACCGGGCCTGACGCGCTCAACATCGACCTGCGCGTCGTCGGCACAGACGAGGCACGCACCGCCGAGATGCGCGTCGTGCCGCTCACCTTTGCGCTGTTGCTCCTGGTTTTTGGCGGGCTCATCGCCGCCGGCCTGCCCGTGCTCTCGGGCGTGATCACGCTGCCGATCGCACTTGGCATCGCCGTGCTGCTGACCGCGGTGATGCCGATCTCGGTGCTGCTGATCAATGTCGTCACCATGATCGGGCTTGGCCTTAGCATCGACTATGCGCTGCTGATGGTGAGCCGCTATCGCGACACGATTCGGGCGGGCGCCGACCGCGTGGAGGCGGCGAAGCTTGCCATTCAGGGCTCAGGCGCGACGGTTGCGACCTCGGGCCTCGCGGTCGCGGTCGGCTTTGCCGCCATGCTGGTCATGCCGATTACCGAAATGCGCTCGGTGGCGCTTGGCGGTCTGCTCGCCTCGGTGGTCGCCGTGCTCGTGGCAACGACTCTCGTTCCCGCATTGCTCGCGATCGTGGGGCCCTGGGTCGATCGCTTTCGTCTGCCATTCTTGAAACGACGCCAAGGCGAGGGCCGCTGGTGGCGGCGCTGGGCCGAGTTCGTGGTGCGCAGACCAAAAACAGTGCTCGTACTCTCGGCCGCGCCACTGATCGCGCTTGCCGTTCACAGCGCGACGCTCAGCCTGAATTTTCCGCGGGGCAGCTGGCTGCCTGAGAGTGCCGAGTCGATCGAGGCGGCGGAGCTCTTGAAACAGGCCGGGCGCGACGGGCTGATCGCCGCGATGCC
>Ga0194132_10002349_pt1 | contig 35773 bp, 36 predicted proteins | sample TA2KigOf80mmetaG_FD_148612 | JGI IMG/M metagenome (GOLD analysis project Ga0194132, IMG submission 148612) | Freshwater microbial communities from Lake Tanganyika, Tanzania - TA2015054 Kigoma Offshore 80m | ecosystem: Environmental > Aquatic > Freshwater > Lake | place: Tanzania: Lake... | reverse complement strand
CTATCACGACGTGATCAAGAGCCGGCTCAAGGCGCTCGCTCGCTGGCTCGCGGAAGGCCGCGACTGCCAGGTGAAGGTCTTCGTCGATACCGCGCCGGTCATGGAGAAGCCGCTGGCGGAGGCGGCCGGCATCGGCTGGCAGGGCAAGCACACCAACCTGGTCTCGCGCGATTTCGGCTCCTGGCTCTTCCTCGGCGAGGTCTTCACCGACCTGGCGCTCGCGCCCGATCCGCCGCATGCCGATCACTGCGGCGCCTGCCGCGCCTGCCTCGATGCGTGCCCGACCGACGCCTTCCCCGCACCCTATCGGCTAGATGCGCGGCGGTGCGTCTCGTATCTGACGATCGAGCACAAAGGACCGATCCCGGCCGAGCTGCGTCCGCTGCTCGGCAACCGCATCTATGGCTGCGACGACTGCCTCGCGGCATGCCCCTGGAACAAGTTCGCGCGCTCCACATCCGAGCCCGGACTGCTGCCGCGGAGCGAGCTCACCGCTCCTCGCCTCGCCGAGCTCGCCCTTCTCGACGATGCCGGATTCCGCGCGCACTTCTCAGGCTCGGCTGTGAAGCGCCTCGGTCGCGACCGCTTCATACGCAACGTGCTGATCGCGATCGGCAACAGCGGCGATGCCTCGCTCGCTCCAGCGATTCTGCATCTGCTCGACGACGCGGCTCCCTTGGTCCGCGGCGCCGCGATTTGGGCATTGCGCCGGCTCGGCGATCCGGCGGCGAACGCAGCGATCGAGAAGAGGAAGGACCTCGAGCGCGACGACGAGGTTCTGGCCGAGATGGCTATGCCGGTGGCAGGGCGCCGGTGACGCCCACGCTGTTGACCAGCCTCCTCGCGTCGTCCTCGCTCAGCGCCGCCGTTCCGGGAATGCAGGTGAAACCGGTCAGCCTGTCCCGCACCGCCTTGATGTCGTAGGCGACGCAGGCCAGCCCTTCGTTCTCATGCTGCACGCTGAACTGCGTGATCCGCCCGGTGGCGCCGCCGCGCGCATAGGGAACGGAAGCGCCGATCTTCTTCTCGAGCTGGCCGCCGGGATTGACCGTGCCGATGTACTGCACGAGGTCGATCTCCGGCCATGAAGCCGGCGCGTCGCTCCATTGGTGATTGATGACGGCGACGCGAACGGCGTCCGAGAAGACCAGGTACTCGAGCCCCGGCGCGCCGGCAGCCGGCTGCCGGCGCTTGGCGACGTTGGCAGCGATGCCGGCAAACTCCGGAGAGGTGACCACGACCTTGGATTCCTTCGCATCGAAATCGACGAGATCATCAGCCATCGCGACAGACACTCCGAGAAGAAGTAGGACAACGACGCGGCTCATCCACGCCATGCAGGGGTCTCCAGAAGTCTTGGCCGGCGCCGGGCTCAGCTCAGGCCCTGCGTCTTCATCATGCGCTGGATCGCCGGCCGGGCGAGCACCTGGTCGACGCAGCGCTTGATGTTGGGATACGTCACCGCCGGCTTCGCCATGTTTCGGCTCCAGCGCGCCATCATCATCAGGAAGATGTCGGCGCCGCTGAAGGCCGAGCCAAGAAGGAAAGGCCCCTTCTCCAGGGCCTTGTCGAGGATCGCGAACATCGGCTGCAGCCGTGCCTCGGACGTCGCCTTCACCTCGGCCTGACCCGCCTCGGTCTTGGCGTAGTAGTCGGGGTGGTAATACTCAATATAGGCCTCCTGCACCGTGTTGGTCATGTAGACCATCCACTGGTAGTAGCGGGCACGCTCGGCGGTTCCCACGGCCGGCGCCATGCCGGATCCTGGATGCTTGTCGGCAAGATGCATCATGATCGCCGCCGTCTCGTAGATGACCTGATCGCCATCTGCCAGCGTCGGCACGCGGCCATTGGGGTTGAGCTTCAGGTATTCCGGCTGCTTGTGCTCGCCCGACTTGGTGTCGACCCGGACCAGCTCGAACGGCGCGCCAATCTCCTCGAGCAGGGCGTGCGGCGCCATCGCCGCCGAGCCCGGCGAATAGAACAGCTTGTACATCCCCAATCCCTCCCGCGTTTCGATCCGGGCGCCTTTATAGCCGCTCCGGCCGCCGGCGCCACAGCGTCCCTTCCCGAAGCCGGAAGGCCCTATGCTATGCTTCCATCCCGATGAAGGTCCTCCTCGTCGCGCTCGCGCTCCTGGTCCTGCTGCCGATCGCCTTCGCCGCCGGCCAGTCCGAGCGGCCGGCCGACGTACCCTGGTACGCGGCGCGCCGGGATTCCTCGGGTCAGGCGCCCGATCCGAAGACCACGCGCGAAGCCGTGGTCCAAGTCTACGCCGCCCGCGCCGTCGGCTGGCGCCGGGCGCTCGCGGTCCATACCTGGATCGTGGTCAAGCCGCGCAACGCCGACCGGTATTCGCGCTACGAGGTGATGGGCTGGGGCGTCGGCAATGGCGCGCCGGCGGTCCGACTCGATCGCACCGGCCCGGACAATTACTGGTTCGGGGCGCATCCCGAGATTCTCGTCGACCTTCGCGGTCCCGGCGTCGATGCGATGATCGAGAAGGTCAAGGCCGCGGTCGAGCGCTATCCCTATCCGCAGAGCTACATCACTTGGCCAGGCCCCAACAGCAACACCTTTGTCGCCTTCATTGGCAGAGAGGTGCCCGAACTCGGTCTCTCGCTGCCGCCGACGGCGATCGGCAAGGACTACCTCCCCGGCGGCGCGCTGCTCGGACGGGCGCCCAGCGGAACCGGCCTCCAGCTCTCGCTCTTCGGCCTCGCCGGGCTGACGGTGGCGAAGACCGAGGGTGTCGAGATCAATTTCCTCGGGCTCACCTTCGGCGTCTCTGCCTTCCCGCCGGCGCTCAAGCTTCCCGGCGTCGGGACGATCTGATGAGCCTGACCCGCGAGCAGATCCAGAGCGGCTGGATCCAGCAGATGGCGCGCGAAGCAGGCAGCAGCTTCAGGGCGATGTCCGACGAGGAGCTGCTCGCGTCTCGCCGAGCGGTCCTGTCCAAGGCCCCGTCGAAAGACGTCTGGATCTTCGGCTACGGCTCGCTGATCTGGAACCCGGCCTTCCATTTCGTCGAGCGCCAGATCGGCACGGTGCATGGCTGGCATCGCCGCTTCTGCCTGTGGACGACGCTCGGCCGCGGCTCGCCCGAGTGCCCGGGCCTAATGCTTGGCCTCGACCGCGGCGGCTCCTGCCGCGGCATCCTTCTCCGGATCGCGCCTGAGCTGGTCGAAAGCGAGACCGACGTGCTGTGGCGGCGCGAGATGGTCAGCAACGCCTATGTGCCGAGCTGGGTGCGCGCCTCGACCGGCACGGGCCAGGTCGCCGCGATCGCCTTCACGATCAACCGCGACCATGAGCGCTATGCCGAGAAGATGTCGGAGGAGCGCGCCGCCGATGCCATCGCCCGCGCCGCCGGTCGCATCGGTCCCTGCCGCGACTACCTTCTGAACACCGTCGATCATCTGGACCAGCTCGGCATCCACGACCGCTCGATGCGGCGGCTCGCCGCGAAGGTGCGGCGCCAGCTGTCCGAGGCCTCGCCCTGAGCCTGCGCCGCGTCCTGGTCGTCGCGCTGCTCCTGGCGTTTCCAGCGGCGGCGGAGCCGCTTCGTCTTTCCGCCCGCGCCGTCGACCTGCACCCGCGCGACGCCAAGGTCACGCGCATCGGCCAGCTCGAATTCGTCGCCGGTTTCGAGCTCGAAAGCAGCCATGCGCGGTTCGGCGGCTATTCGGGCCTGGTCGTCGACGAGGGTGGGCGGCGCCTGGTCGCCGTCTCCGATCTCGGGCATTGGCTGGTGGCGCGCCTCCAGCGCGACGAGGCCGGCCGTCTCCGCGGCGTCTCCGAGGCCGAGATCCACCCGATCCTCGATCGCAATGGCAGCCCCTTCACCGTCAAGCGCGCGGGCGATGCCGAGGCGCTGGACAAGCTTTCCGACGGCAGCTTCATCGTCGGCTTCGAACAGGTGCACCGCTTCGCCCGCTATGCCGGCCCGGAACCCTGGCGCTCCCGCGGCGAACCGCAGGTCGGGCCACGCGAGATCTCGCGCCAGCCCGCCAATGGCGGCATCGAGTCCATGGCACGGCTCCCCGACGGCAGCATCGTCATGATCAGCGAGACCGACGAACGATCCGCCGCCGCGCTCAGGGCATGGATCGGCAGCGCCGGTACCTGGCGCGAGGCGACCTATCGTCGCCGCGGCGACTACCGTCCGGTCGACGCCAAGGCGCTCGCCAATGGCGACCTGCTGGTCCTGGAGCGCGCCTTCAATCTCCTCGGCGGCTTCGCCTCGCGGCTGGTCCTGGTTCCCGCCCTGGCGATCCGGCCGGGCTCCATCCTGGACGGCCGCGATCTCGCCGAGCTCGGCCCGCCGCTGGTGTCCGACAATTTCGAAGGCCTCGCGGTCGAGACCGCCCCCGATGGCGGGACGTTCATCTTCCTCATCTCCGACGACAACCGCGTCGCCCTCCAGCGCACCTTGTTGCTCCAGTTCCGGTTAATTCCGTAATTTTATTGCGCATTTTATTTACCGTGGGATAACTTGCCCCGGGTGAGAGTCGGGGCGGAATGACCAAAGCCAAGACAAAGCCGGCGGTGTCGGGCGCGCAGCCCTGGAACGCGGACACCCCGCCGCCGTCCGACTATCGCGTCATCAACCTGGCGTTACAGGGCGGCGGCGCGCATGGCGCCTTCACCTGGGGCGTGCTCGACCGGCTGCTCGCCGACAAGCGCATCTTCATCGAAGGCATCAGCGGCACCTCGGCGGGCGCGATGAACGGCGCCCTCCTCGCCTTCGGCATGATGGATGCGGGACGTGAAGGCGCGCGCAAGATCCTGCGCGATTTCTGGGAGCGTACCAGCGAGTTCAGCAAGTATTCGCCCTTCCAGCCCTCGATCTTCGATCGCTGGGCCGGCAACCACAACCTCGACTACTCGCCGGCCTACCAGGCCTTCGACTTCATCACGCGGATGCTCTCGCCCTATCAGCTGAATCCCACCGGCTATCACCCGGTGCGCGACCTGATCAGCGACCTCGTCGACTTCGACAAGCTCCGCAAGGTCAAGCATGTCTGGCTGTTCATCTCGACCACCAATGTGCGCACCGGAAAAATCCGGGTCTTCCCGATCCAGGAGATCACCGCCGAGGTGCTGCTGGCCTCGGCCTGCCTGCCGCATCTTTTCCAGGCGGTCGAGATCGAGGGCGAACACTACTGGGACGGCGGCTTCATGGGCAATCCGGCCATGTTCCCGCTTCTTTATCAGTGTAAGGCGAACGACATCATGCTGGTCGAGATCAACCCGATCCGCATCGACGAGGTGCCGCAGACGGCGCGCGGCATCGTCGACCGCATGAACTCGATCAGCTTCAACGCGACGATGATGCGCGAGATGCGCACCATCGCCTTCGTCACCCAGATGCTGGAGCAGCACCGGCTGACCGGGCGCTCGCATCTGCGCCGCATCTTCTTCCACATGGTGCAGGCGGAGAAGGAGATGTCGGCCTACGGCGCCTCCTCCAAGTTCAACGTGCACCGGGACTTCATCGACATCCTCTTCGAACTGGGCTCGCGCACCGCGGAAAGCTGGCTCAAGGAGAACTACGACAAGCTCGGCACCGAATCCTCGATCGACCTGCAGAAGCTGTTCTTCTGATGCTGCCGACCGACCGCAAGATCGTTCCCGACGTGATCAAGTCGCCGCAGGACCTGGCGACGGTGACGCCCGACATCTCGGTCGCCGAGGTCTCGGCGCTGATGACCAAACGGCACATCGGCGCCATCCTCGTGCTCGAGAAGGGAAGGCTCGCCGGCATCTTCACCGAGCGCGACGCGCTCACCCGCGTGCTCGCCAAGGGGATCGACCCCGTGAAAACCGAGGTCGGCAAGGTGATGACGGCCAACCCGGACACGATCCAGCCGACCGAGTCGGTGCAGACCGCTCTCGACCTGATGGCCGAGCGCGGCTACCGCCACCTGCCGGTGATCGAGGACGGCAAACTTTACGGCATCATTTCGATCCGCGATCTCTACCGCAGCGTCAAACAGCAGATGGAGGAGGACATCCTGTTGCTGGCGGAGATGCTGATCCAAAGCTAACCTCCTGCCATGCGCGAGAAGTACTTCCGCTTCACGATCCAGTCGGGATCGGCCAAGGTCTATAACTGCCACAAGGTGACCCAGGCGCTCGACAAGGCGGCGCTGAAGGACGGCACGACGCCGAAGCGCCTGTTCAGCTGCATCGGCCTCAACAAGGCGGTCATCATCAAGGTGGTGGATCCCGCCCAGGCGCGCGACAAGCCGCCGCCCGGCCGCGTGCAGACCCGCGCGATCAAGACCAAGGTCCACCTCTCCTTCGACGACGAGGACATCACCAAGGGCGGTGCCGCGGTCCAGTTCGATCACCCCGATCGCGAGCAGGCGCTCTCGGACCTGGCCGGGCTCCATCGCGGCCTCGGCGAAGAGGTGTTCAAGCGCGACATGGGCATCCTGGACGCGATGGCGAAGCTGCCCTCGCTCGACCCGTTCCTGCTCAAGGACCGGCTGATGGCGTATGCGAGCGAGGTGGATCCCAGCTACTTCGCGATCTCGCCGTCCGAATGGGACCGCATCTCGCGACGCATCCGCGCCAAGATCCGCCCGATGGTGCTGATGGCGGCCCAGGGCCAGGCCGACGTCGAGGCCAAGGTGCAGGTGCTGCTCGACAAGCTCTGGGACTCGACGAGCCTCGAGGAGTTCGCTCCCTTCTTTGCCGCGATGAACCTGCCGATCGGCAAGACGGCGGAGATCATGCAGGCGTGGAAGGGGATCACCTTCTACGAGATCGAGTACGGCGAGCTGACGCCGAAGGTCCAGCAGTTCGGCCTCTGGATCAAGGACGGCTCGCAGCCCATCGACACGATCCACCGCACCGACCGCGCGACGATCGACAAGCTCCGCGAGTCGATCCGCGGCAAGGTCAAGCGCAACCTCGCCGACATCGCGATGATCCTGTCGGACTACCAGGACAGCTACGACGAGCTCTTCGTGCGCCGCAAGGGAGCGCAGAAGTTCGGAAGCTTCCTCGGCCGGTCGAGCCAGAACTTCAACAATCTGGGCGCCTGCCTAAACGAGGTGAGCCACGCCATCCTGGTCTGGAACGAGATGTCCTCGCGCCACAAGAACCGCCAGATGAAGGGCGCCAACCTGCTCGAGATGTTCGAGGTTCTGGACGACATCTTCGCGATGCGGGAAGGTTGATGACTGCCGGCGCGAGAGGCACCGCTGACTCTCCGCAGCAGCCGGCTCGATCAACGGACAGCGAAGATCTGCTTCGCCTCGCTTGGTTGCGGATGAACGACGGAGATGCGCCCGGCGCGCAACAGGCGCTACGACAAGCCTTCACAGTCGATCCCCGGTCGGACGCGACATTTGCCGCCTGGTGCGAGTTTCTGGCTAACTCGCGAGACTGGCCCGCCCTCGTGACCTGGGCGGAGCGGCGAATGAGGCTCGCCCCGCACTCAGCCAGCCGTTACCAGCTCGCGTTCGCTCTCGTCCGCTCCGATGTCTTCGAAGAGGGTCTCATCCTCCTACGGCGAGTCGCCGCCGAGAACCCTGGCGACTGGATGCCCCTGGCGCTGATCGCCGAAGCCGAAGAACGCGGCGCCAGGCTAGACGAGGCGGAGCACGCTTATGGGCGCGCGCTTGCACTCGCCGCCGACAACGTCGACCTGCTACGCGTCATGGTCGGCTTTCATCATCGTACCAGCAGAGCCGACACGGCGCTCGCGCGCTGCCGTCGCCGCTTGGCACAGCTCGACGCACCGATCGACGTCCTGCTTAAGCTGGTTGAGATGATGGTGTCCGTCGGTCGCACCGCCGAGCCAGCGGCTACGCTGCTTGCAATGGCCCGGCGCTGGCCCGAGCACACCGACATAGCAACATGGCTCGTGCATGCGCAGGGTCTCTGGGCGCGGAGCCGCGACGCGGAACTGTCATCGCTTGCGATGAAGTCGCTTGCCGCTCTAGCGCCCGCCCACGGCCCTGCCTACGGCATGCTCGGCGAGGCACAGCTTGATATCGATCCGGGCCGCGCGCTCGCGCTGGCTCGACGATTCGTCACGATGGCGCCGATGGCGCCGGAGGCTCACGGGGTTGAGGCGATGGCGCTTCGTGTCTCTCAGCAATTCGTTTATGCGCGGCGGGCGCTGCGCCGCGCCCTGACGATCGATCCCCAGTATCTCGCCCCTCTCGTAAACCTGACTCAGCTTCTTCTCCTGGATCGGCGCCCAGCCCAGGCAGAGCGCACCGCCCGTCGCGCCATTGCCGTCAGGCCGCCGACGCCACGCGTCCTTTGGAGCCTCGGCAACACCCTCATGGTGCAAGGAAAGGTCGATCCTGGTCTTCGCTACGAGGAGAATCGCCTATTCGACCAGGGCGATCCGCCAAGCATGCGATCGCGCATCCTGCGGCCACGCTGGGAAGGCGAGCCATTGGACGGCCGCACACTCCTGATCTGGCCCGAGCGCGGCCTTGCCGACCAGTTCTACTACACGCGCTGGCTGCCCCTGGTCCCGCGGGGCACCGGGCGCATTCTCTTCGAGTGTGATGAGCGGCTGGTAACGCTTTATCAACGGTCATTTCCCGAGATCGAGGTCTTCGGGTCGCGACCGACGGCGGAAGAAACCGTGGGTGGCGCGCGCGTCGACCTCCAGATACCGGTGGGAAGCCTGCCACTCGTCTATACGCGAGAGAGCGTCGAAGCGGTCGCGGCAATGAAAGACGGCCGTCCATGGCCGGTCAGGCCTTATCTTCGCGCTGATACGAGCCGTATCGCCGACTGGAACGGGGCTCTCGAGCAGCAGAGCAGCCGTCTTCGGATCGCGGTGGCATGGCGAAGCGGCTTGCTGTCGCCGAACCGGAATTTTTACTACCTGACGGCCGAGGATATGGTCGCCATGCTGAGGGACCTGCCAGTCACCGTCGTGAGCCTCCAGTACGATCTGGTCGACGGCGAGCGCGAGCGGCTCGAGTCTGGTCTTCCCGACACCTACTTCGCTCCGATCGATCTCAAGAACGATCTCGACGACGTCGCCGCGCTGATACAGGCATGCGATCTCGTCATATCGGTCGGCACGTCCAGTTTCACCATGGCCGGCGCTCTCGGCGTGCCTGTCTGGTGCTGCTATTTCGGCCGCAACTGGATGACGCCCGACTTCGACTGCAACCCGTTCATACCGAACATCGCCCACTTCACGCGCGGGCTATCCGATACATGGGGAGAACTCGTCCAGCGCGTGCGTGCGGCGCTTATCCGCTGCCTCGACGCCGAGGTGCCGGAAACCGCGCCACACCTGCCCAGGCCCCGCCGATAGAACAGCGGCACATTCGTGCAGGAATTATGTCGATGAATTCTCTTGCAAAGCGGGACGTTTGACCCCATGTAGCGGGCCGACGCCAATCGCACGTGCCCAAGGCCTCCCATCCGGGTCAAGCAACGACGTGTACGCGTCCTTTTCGGTCGAGCCGGTCGACAGTGGGCCGGTGTCCTTAAGGGAAGTGGATACGATGTTCGGGCCAGTGCTCGCGCCTCCTCCGCGCATCGAGCGGTAACGCAGCTCCGGTCGGCCTCTGGCCGGACCGGGTATCGTTCGCTCGTTTCCATCGATAACCGCGCCGCCAGCGGACGGGCCGAAACCCGCCGCCGGCGCTGTCGTCATCCGTCCGGTCCTCCGGGCGCGAGAGGGGTCGCACATGCATCGGAAGCACTTGGCCTTCAAGGGCCGCCTCGTCATCCTCGGCTTTGGCTCGATCGGCCAGGGCGTCCTGCCGCTGATCCTCCGCCACGTCGACATGCCGCGCGAGAGCATCGTCGTCCTCACCGCCGAGGAGCGCGGCCGCGAGGTCGCGGCCGAGTTCGGCGTGCGCTTCATCATCGAGCCGGTCACGCGCGAGAACTACCGCTCGGTGCTGGGCAGCCTGCTGGCCAAGGGCGACTTCCTGCTCAACCTCTCGGTCGACGTCTCGTCGGTCGCGCTGATCGAGCTCGCCCATGGCCTGGGCGCGCTCTACCTCGACACCTGCATCGAGCCTTGGGCCGGCGGCTACACAGATCCTTCGCTCACGCCCTCGCAGCGCTCCAACTATGCGCTCCGCGAGAGCGCGCTGGCGCTGGCCCCGAAGTTCGCCGGCGGCCCGACCGCCGTGCTGACCCATGGCGCCAACCCGGGCCTGGTCTCGCACTTCGTCAAGGAGGCGCTGCTCACCATCGCGCGCGACACCGGGCATGCCGTGCGCACGCCGCGCGACCGCATCGGCTGGGCGCTGCTCGCCCGCGATCTCGGCATCAAGGTGATGCACATCGCCGAGCGCGACACCCAGGTCGCCGACGCCCCGAAGCGTCCGGGCGAATTCGTCAACACCTGGTCGGTCGACGGCTTCGTCGGCGAGGGCTCGCAGCCGGCCGAGCTCGGCTGGGGCACGCATGAGCGTCACTTCCCCGACGACGCCAAGCGTCACGGCTTCGGCTGCGACGCCGCGGTCTACCTGATGCGGCCGGGCGCCTCGACCCGCGTGCGCAGCTGGACACCGATGGAAGGCCCCTTCCACGGCTTCCTGGTCACACACAACGAGTCGATCTCGATCGCCGACTACTACTCGCTCTCCGAGGGCGGCACGGTGCGTTATCGGCCGACGGTCCACTACGCCTACCACCCGTGCGACGACGCGGTGCTGTCGCTGCACGAGCTCGCCGGCAAGAACTGGGCGCTGCAGGCGAGCAAGCGGCTGATGATGGCCGAGATCGCCAAGGGCGTGGACGAGCTCGGCGTGCTGCTGATGGGCCATGCCAAGGGCGCCTACTGGTTCGGCTCGAAGCTCTCGATCGACGAGGCACGCCAGCTGGTGCCGCACAACAACGCGACCAGCCTGCAGGTGACCGCGGCCGTGCTCGCCGGACTCGTCTGGGCGATCGAGAACCCGAATGCCGGCATCGTCGAGGCCGACAGCCTCGACCACGCGCGAATCCTCGAGATCGCGCGGCCCTATCTCGGCGAGGTGGTCGGCGCCTACTCCGACTGGACCCCGCTCGAGGGCCGGGGTGCCCTGTTCCCGGAAGCGGTCGACGCTTCCGACCCGTGGCAGTTCAAGAATTTCCGCGTGGCCTGACGGCGCCAGGAGGGAGCAACGACAATGACGAAGAAGATTCAGAAGTTCCTGGCCGAGCAGCAGCCTGAGACGCCCTGCCTGGTCATGGACCTCGACCTCGTCGCCGACAACTACCGGAAGCTGCGCACGGCCGTGCCGCGGGCCGGGATCTACTACGCCGTGAAGGCCAATCCGGCGCCGGAGATCCTGAATCTGCTGGCCGGGCTCGGCTCCTGCTTCGACGTCGCCAGCGTCAACGAGATCGACATGGCGCTGGCCACCGGCGTCGCCGCCGATCGGCTGTCCTTCGGCAACACGATCAAGAAGGCCTCGGACATCGCCAAGGCCTATGCGAGGGGTGTTCGCCTCTACGCCTTCGACTCGGCCGCAGAGCTTGCGAAGATCGCCGAAGCGGCGCCGGGCAGCCGCGTCTTCTGCCGCATCCTGACTTCGGGCGTGCATGCCGACTGGCCGCTGTCGCGCAAGTTCGGCTGCGACGTGAAGATGGCGAAGGAGCTGTTGCTCGAAGCTGCGAAGCGCAACGTCGTTCCCTACGGCGTCTCGTTCCATGTGGGATCGCAACAGCGCGATCCCGGCCAGTGGGACGCGGCCGTCGCCGAGGCGGCATGGCTCTTCCGCGAGCTCGAGCAGCACGACGTGCAGCTGACCATGCTAAACATCGGCGGCGGCTTTCCGACGCGCTATCGCAAGTCGATTCCGACCATGGCTGCCTATGGCGACGCCATCGACGAGTCGCTGCACCGGCATTTCGGCAACCGCATCCCCGACGTCATCGTCGAGCCCGGCCGCCAAATGGTCGGCAATGCCGGCTTGATCCAGACCGAGGTCGTGCTGATCTCGAAGAAGTCGGAAGCGGACAAGAAGAGCTGGGTTTATCTCGACATCGGCAAGTTCGGTGGCCTCGCCGAGACGATGGACGAAGCGATCCAGTACCCGATCGTGTCCGAACGGAAGGGTGCGCCGATGCCGGTGATCCTCGCGGGCCCGACCTGCGACTCCGCCGACATCCTCTACGAGAAGGCGGACTACCGCCTGCCGTCCGATCTCCGGATCGGCGACAAGCTCGAGATCCGTGCGGCCGGCGCCTACACCACGACCTACGCCGCGGTCGCCTTCAACGGCTTCGAGCCGTTGAAGACCCACTGCGTCTGACGGCGGAGGTCGCATGAGATGGTCACGCTTCAGCTAGAGCGGCCCGAGCACGCGCCTGCGATCGAGCGGCTGCTCGACCAGGCCTTCGGTCCGGCCCGCTGGCACAAGACCTGCCAGCGCCTTCGCGACGGCCAGGATCCCGACCGGGATCTGAGCCTTGTCGCCTTGGAGGGGGGCGAGCTTGTGGGCACCGTGCGCCTCTGGCCTGTGCGGCTCGGCCTCGCTCGGCGCGGATTGATGCTTGGGCCGCTCGCGGTCGACGGAAGCCGCCAGAGCGAGGGGATCGGCGCGACGCTGATGAAGGCGGCGCTGACGAGGGTGGAAGAAGCCGGCGAGCCGTCGGTCTTCCTGGTCGGCGACCCCGACTACTACCGCCGCTTCGGCTTCCGCCAGGAGACGACCACCGGGCTCCATCTGCCCGGCCCGGTCGCGCGCCCGCGCTTCCTCGGCCGCGAGTTCCGGCCGGGGGCGTTGTCGAGGGCGAAGGGGCTGGTGCAGAAGCTGGCGGCGTGACTTCCGGCAAGCTCCCGGATTGCAGGCTCACCTTGCAATCCGGGGGATTCGCATGGGCTTCGTCATAAGGAGCGACAGGGAGTCTCTCTCAATTCCGTTGATCGAAGGTCACGCTTGGCGCATTGAACGCTCTGTATGAGCGACCCGTCCAACTCAGCATGCTGACCTCTCGGTGACACTTCCACCTGACGATGAGTCGATTGCGCGCGACCTCGCTACGGCCGGCTACGACCCGGAGGCCATGGCGAACGTCGTCAATATGCTCATCGGAAGCAATCAACCCGCACGGGCGGGCGCATTGCTGGTCCGGACCGCAAAGCAGGTTCCGGCACATCCTTACGCGGCAGACTGGCTCATGCAGGCTGCCGGAGTCGCGGTGTCGCTCAGCGATCTTCCGGCCGCGGCGGCCGCGCTGCGAGGAGTCGCCGTTCTCGCGCCCCAGCACGGTGGAACCTACAGCAATCTGAGCGATGTGCTGCGCCATGATTCGGCTGCTCTTGCCCTTACAATGGCACGACGCGCGCTTGCCATCGAACCGCTCTCGGCGCCAGCTCTCGGCAACGTGGCACTGGCGCGCCAGGTCCTCCAGCAACACGACCGCGTCGAGCTCGACCTTCGCCGGGCTGCAGCCGTCGCGCCCGCACACCAGCCCACCCTCGTGAACCTGTCCCACATCATCCTCCTCGACGCGCGCGCCGAGGAGGCGGAGCGCTGGATACGCCGCGCCCTCTCGGTCGACAGCAGCAATCCGCACCTCACCCTGAACCTCGCATACTCGCAGCTGGCGCAAGGAAAGATCGAGGCTGGATACCCCCTCGCGGAGAACCGTCTGCTGGAGCCGGGGTTACCCCCCCGGCCTACGCTCCGCATCGTTCGGCCGCGCTGGGAAGGCGAGCCGCTCGACGGGCGGTCGTTGTTCATCTGGATGGAGCAGGGGATTGGCGATCATCTCTACTTCGCGCGATGGCTGCCAATGGTCTCGGGCAATGGCAACGTGATCGTGGAGTCCGATCCGCGACTCGTCCCGCTCTATCGCCGCTCCTTCCCACGGTTCGACATCGTCGCCGCGCGCCCCTCGGTCGAGGAGACCTTGAGCGGCCGGACCGTCGATCTGCAGATTCCGATCAGCAGCCTTCCCCTGCCCTTCATGCCCGCGATCCGTCGCGAGATCGAGGCGTTGCGCGCCGGACGCCCCGGCCCCGTGAGCCGCTACCTCGTGCCAGACCCGATCAAGGTCGCGCATTGGGAACCGCTGCTCTCGTCGCGACCGAACCGCCTGCGGATCGCCGTCTCCTGGCGCGGCGGCAACATGAACGCAACCAACATGCCGCACTACATGTCGGCAACCGATCTTGCCGCCATCTTTCGCGGACTGCCGGTCACGATCGTCAATGTCCAGTATTCGTGGACGGAGGACGAGATTGCGTATCTCAGGCGAGAGCTGCCCGCCTTCATCCATCCCCCGATCGATCTCAAAAACGACCTCGAGGACGTCGCCGCGATCCTGGCGGGCTGCGATGTCCTGGTGACCGCGCATACCGCCGTCATGTATCTCGCCGCCGGGGCCGGTCTGCCGGTGTGGAGCTTCCTTGCCGGGCAGAGCTGGGCGACGCACGGGCTGGGGCCGGCAGTTCCCCTCTTTCCCAATGTCCGAACCCATCCTCGGCGAGTGGCGACGCGATGGAGCACGATCACCGAGCAGATCCGTCGCCTGCTCGTCGACGTGCTGGAAGGCCGGTCGCCGAAAGTGCCCCACCTTCCGGCTCGCAGGGGCTAGCTCAGCGGCCAGGTCTCGAAATGGCCGCGCGGTATGCGCAGCAGGTCTTCCTCGATCAAACGATAATCCTGCTTTTCCTGCACTCCTGACAGCCGGCGCCGCTCCGACATGCGCTCGGCGTGGAACTGGACGATGTCGGCCGAGAAGGGAAGGCGACCGCAGGAGAGAAACCGAACGGCGCCTCCCGCGTCGCGCGCCGTGATGCAATCCCCGCTGTTGTAGCGGCTGGGAGCAAAAGGCACATCGAGCGAGCCCGCTCGAAAGGCCCGAATGATCCCGGTTGCGACATTGCCTCGGCCGAGCTCGACCACATGGTCGACAAGCGCCGTTACCTCGCGCTCGATCCAGTCCGCCTCCTCGCCGACGCGCTTCTCGTCCAAGACCATCGCATCGGCGTCCGCAATGCCGGCAAGCGTGAGCGACAGGCCCTCGATATTGTCGTTGAGCGACGGGATCCTGATCGCCTCAGCCGCTGTCTTGGTCAAGAGCCTGGTCGCCTTCCCCAGTCGCGCCGACGTACCCGAGGCGCGAATGAGCTGACGAGCCTTGCCCGGCTGAGCCGGAAAGGCCGCCATGTACTGATGGAAGACAGCACCGACGGCGACGCTCGCGAATCCGAAGTTGGCCAGTATCCGCTTCGCGAGCTTGGGGATCATGCGCAGGGCCGCGACGTCCTGCGCCCTGCACCCCTGCTCGGCATAGCCGATCGCGACCGCACGCACGCCTTGCTGCGCCGCCAGGACCGACTCGAGAACGCCCGTGGCGATCGCGATGCATGGCGGGACCAGCGTGCCGGTAAGAACGCCGAAGAACTCTCGATGCAATGTCAGGCCGAACGCATCGTGGTAGCGCGCGGTCAGGCGGTCGACGTAACGCCAGCGGGCAATCGCTTCCGCCAGCGGATAATCCTTGTAGTATGGAATATTGTAGCAGATGGCGCCGCCTTCGAAGCCCGACACGCCACCGCCATAAGAGATCTCGGCGAGGAGGCGCGGATCGCGTGTGCTGTGCCTTACCTGAAGCGGGCGATCGACGCGGGCACCGACCCGACGCAGGACGGGCACGCCATGATTGACCGCGGGGAAACCGTTTATCGTCGAGAATTGCGCGAGGTTGCTCTCACGGATCCCTTCGGCGGCCTCGACGTAGTTGTTGTTCCGGGTCAACGAGTCGATCTGATAGGAAAGAACGGTTGCTCCGGCGTCCGACGCCGCCCGAAAGAGCCGCGCCTGCTCCTCCGGCAGGGCGACGCCGGTGCGTGGTTGAATCAGCATCGACCGCCGCCCTTCGAGCACTTCCCCTTCTGCCGCCGCCAATGACGGGCGGCGGGCAAGCCACGCCGCGTTGTCGCCGAGGTCAGCGGCACCCCGACCGGTCGGCCAGTGCTGGAGGACGAAGGAACGCTCGCGATCATGGTCGGCCAGCGCCATCTGCCGATCGTCCACGCCATCGGCTATCGTCTCGAGCCGTTCCTCCATCAATCGTGTGACGAGGGAGTTCGGCGCAGCCGGAGCGCGGCCGGCCAAGTCCATGGCAAGGCAGTCCAGTATGCGGTCGAGCTCGACGAACCGCATAAACACGCGATGAAAGCCCATGGCGAGGAACCTGGTCTCGCCCCCAATGATGTCTTCCACCATCGGATGACCGCCCAGATACCACAACGAGGATTGCTGACGCTCGCGGATGAGGCGCGGGAAGTCGCGAAGATAGTGATGCGCATGGCCGTCGACGCAGGAGATCATGACGACGTCGCAGGAAGCCGCGACCAGGAAGAACTCCTCGATCGGGTTTTGCGTTCCGAGGTAAAGCACCCGGAATCCGCTCTGCTGCAGCATGCGCCGAAGCAGGATCAGACCGACGGAATGGCTGTCGCCGCCGATTCCGCCGAGCGCAATGGCGTGACCGGTCATTTCGTGGCGGTCACGATCGTCCAGGCCTCGTTGATCGACGGTTCTCGCCGCGGCAACTCGGTGCTGCGGACCAGCTGGTCGATGCCGACATCACGGAATGCCGAGAACAGCCCGCGCGCCTCCTCGGCCGTCGTGAAATGCAGGAGGCCGCTGCCGCTGAGGTCTCCGGGGAAGTCGACGTAGTCGTTGCTGCCGACATGACGACCGCCGGCGGAAGCCGCACCGAGTTCGTGGAGGATCATGCTGAAGACAGTACCGCCCGGCTTCAGCACGCGCCGGATCTCGGCGATCAGCGGCGGCAGGTCGGCAAGGCTGTTGCAGGTCAGCGAGCCCCGATCGATGACGGCATCGAAGCGATCGGAGGGATACGGAAGCCGATCGAAGGTTCCGGTCACGGCGCGACGATCATCATGGCCAGCGCTGCGCAGCCGTTCATTGGCGCGTTCGACCGACTCGGCGTTGCCGTCGATCCCGTGGAAGTCGAACCCCTCCTGGGCCAGGAACATGAGGTGGCTCCCGCCGCCGCACCCCAGATCCAGAATCGCGACGGAGGAGCGATCCTCGGTGCGGCCGAAACGACGCATCACGAAGGACACCACGTCGCTGAATGGATAACGGTTCCAGGTCCCGCGGAATGACTTCTTGTTCCAATCGCTCACTTACGGCCATCCCCTTGAAACGGGCGTGACGCGTCGAGCAGGATGAGCGGATCACGCCTCAGCTCGCGCGCCACGACTCTTTCTACCACGCGAGCGGATGTCATTCGCGCCACGCCGTAGGGCAGGTCGGCGAGAACGACTTCCGGCTCTCGATCGATGAACGCGCCGATCCGGCGACGGTCGGACTGGGGATTGAGGCCGGCATCGCGGACGTGATGAACGGCAACGGTCTCCTTCAGCTCCCCGGCGATGCGCAGGCGTCCATGGAAGGATTTCGGGTGCCGATACGGCACTCCGTGCTTCGCCTCGAGATGCATGAACAGGGGCAGCGCGGTGTAGTCGACGCCAAGCAGAAGGATCCGGATATCGGCATCGATGAAGCGAGCATAGGGGCTCGTAGCGCCGAAGCTCTCGGACCCATCGAGGGTAAGCAGCTTCTCGGCGAGAGGCCCGACGCCCGCGTTGGAGAAATTGGGGTCGAGATTGCGAAAACCACGATCATGCCGCCGGAGGATGTCGCCAAGGATGCCGACCGTCGAAGGCGTTTCGGCCGGGTCGTAGATCTCGTCCTTGAAGTAGCTATAGGTGAAGGTCGGTGCGATCAGGGTGCCGCCCTCGCCGACCGCCTCAAGGAGCGTCTCGGCTACGGCCTGCGGTCCGCCGTCAATGCGTCCGAGAGCGCCGAGGAAGCTGTGGCAGAGGATGTTCGCTCCCGTGGCAATGCCGAGCCGCCGCCACAGGGCGCGCAGATCATCACGACCGGTCCGGATCATTTCGGTTCCGGCTGTAGATGCTGACGGCGCAGCAAGGGGTAGTCGACCTTGCCGGTCACCGTCTGCGGCAGCTTGTCCAGGAAGACGATGCGGCGCGGGACAGCGTAGGGAGGCAGGTGCTCCTGCAGATGCCGGCGAAGCGCATCGGCTTCTGCCTTCGCCCCGGGATAAGTCGTGCAAACCAGGATGATCGCTTCACCCACGGTCTCGTCCGGCACACTGAAGGCCGCGACGTGAGCGATGCCGGTGAACGAGGATGCCGCCTCTTCAATCTCGCCCGGGCTCACGCGATAGCCCATGCTCTTGATCTGCTGGTCGATCCGGCCGTGAAAGTAGAGAAACCCATCCTCGTCGCGCGAAACGAGATCGCCCGACCGCACCGCGATCTCCGGCCGGCAGCCCGGTCCGCCGGTCGGAAGCTCGATGTACTTCGCGCGAGTCAGATCCTCGTTGTTGAGGTAGCCGTAGTTGATGAAGGCACCACGATGGATCAGCTCGCCGGCAACGCCGGGAGGACAGGGCTTCCCGTCCCCATCGACGACCATGATCTCGACCTCGGGTACGGCCTTGCCGATGGATCCCGGCCGCTTCAGCAGCTCGGATGGCGGCAGGTAGGTCGAGCGGAACGACTCGGTGAGGCCGTACATGATGTAGATCGACACGCCGGGAAGGAACTCGGTTAGGCGCCTCAGCATCGATTGGCCATGCACGCCGCCCGCCGTGGTCACGTAGCGAAGCGAGGGTAATGCCGGCCGACTGGACGGATCGACGAAGCGAGGGTCGAGAAGCTTCGGCCACAGCGTCGGCACCGCCGCGAACCCAGTCACGCGTTCGGCCGCCAGCGTGTCGAGGAGATCCTTCGGCAGCACGAAGCGGTGCACGACGAGACGAGCGGCGTGGTGGGTCGCTGTCAGAAGCTGGTTGAAGCCATAGTCGAAATTGTACGGAAGCAGGCTGAGCGTGATGTCATCCGGCCCTATGCCGAGATAGCCGCTGACGATGCGCGCTCCGTCGAGAAGCGTGCGGTGAGGGACGACGACGCCCTTGCTCTTCCCCGTAGACCCCGAAGTGTAGATCAGGCAGGCAACGTCGGCGGGGATGCCTCGGGTAGGGGCCGGGCCATAGGTACTTGTTCGCTCGCCCTGGATGCGTCCGGCGGCGTCGATCGTCATCACTTTCAGCTGCGACCGGCGAAGAAAGCCGTCGACCGTGCCGAGAAGCGCAGGCTGTCCGATGACGAAGCGCGTACTGGCATCGCTGATCTGATGAATGACCTGATCCGCGCGCAGCAACGGATTGACGATAGTGAAGGCGCCATCAGCCAGGGCGACGCCGAACAGGGAGATGATCTGCCCCAGGCCGTGATCGGCATAGATCGCCACGCGTTCGCCACGCCCGAGGCCGGCATCGACCAGAGCGCGCGCCGTCACACTCGCTTCTTGCAGAAGCGCCGACCAAGCGAACCGCTCGCCGCGGTCGACGATGCCGATGTGATCGGGTCGACGGGTGGCAGCCGCGATCAGCAGCTCGCCGAGATTGCGGGTCATGCGGCGTCCCGGAGCCGGCTCACCGTGGCAGCCATGGCCGCCAGCGAGGTCAGATTTTCGAAAGAGAGGTCGGTAGGCCCGAACCGCACGGCGAACGCCTGTTCGAGCAGGTCGACGACCTCGATGATCGAGTAGGAATCGATCATCTGGCTCTCGAGCAGATTGACGGTCGGATCGACCGGCAGGCCCGGCAGGATCCCGGCGATACGGAGGCGGATCTCATCGGGGGTGACGCTTGACATCAGGGCGAATTCATCCAATCGGCGCTATTCGCGGGCTACATCGCATGCGCCCTCGAATTTCGTCAAGAACGGCCGGTCAGCGAGGCGGCCAGCGGCGCGGATCGACAAGATCGGGAGCGTCGACGGCGAGCACGGCGGTATCCGGAAGCTCCGGAAGCCTCGCTGCAAGTATCTGCTCGAGCTCGCCCGCACTCGATATGCCGACGAGGCAGATCGCGACCTCCGGCAAGCGCCGCACATGAGCGAGACAGAGCTCGAGCGGAGTCAAACCGAGCCTGTCGGCCAGATCTCGAAAACGGGCCAGCGAAGCCGCATGGGCCGAGACGAGGCCGGCGGGTCGGCTCTCCGGCGAGAGCAAAAGCCCTTGCAGGAAGATCGAGCGCACTTGCACCTCGACTCCCGCCGAGGCAAGGCGTCGGAAGGCACCCGACGAGATCAGGCGCTGGTCGACGATGCTGGTCGGCGCCTGCACCACGTCCCATCGCCTGCGGCCGGGAAGGTCGAGATCGGCTTCCTCGTAGATCGAGAGGCCGAGCCTCCGGACGAGGCCCCGACGCTTGAGACCGGCTGCTTTCTCCCAGATCTCGGCGCCGTCCTCCCGGGCGAGATCGTGCGGGCGATGAAAGAGGAGGGTGTCGACTTCACGCCGCTTCAACCGCAACAGCGACCGCTCCAGACCTTCTTCGAGGCGCGCCGCCGCCGCGCCGAGCGGCAGCGACGAAAGGTCGACGGTCTTCGTGATGATCCGCCATTTCGGATCGCCTGCCAGGATGGCGCCCAGGACCTCCTCGCTGTCGCCATAGGCCGGCGCCGTATCGACGAAGGCAATTCCCGCATCGGCCGCTTTCGCCAGGATCGCCTCGACTTCGGCAAAGGGCACGCGGCCGCGCCGGTTGCTGATGCCGTAGTCGAGGCCGAACTGCGCCCCCCCAAGGGCCAGAGACGCGATCGGACGCGTCATTCGCCCGCGCCTGCTACCGGCCGTATCAGCCCGGCCGAGATCAGGGACTCAAGCGTCGACCGCAGGTCGCTCGCCGAATGGCCGCTCATCTCGGCGATGTCCTCGATGTCGTGCTCGCCATCCGCATAATGCAGAAGCCAGTACTGGCGCGAGATCTGCGGCCACGCATCCGGTCCGGAAGGATAGAGCCCGCGCCGGCCGAGCTGCGGCTCCGGGCCTGCGCCCGGGCGGAAGCAGCGTCTTGCCTCGAAGCGATCGACCGCCGCCTCGAGGACGTCGACGGTCTCCTGCAGCGCCGGAAAGGAGATCACCGACTTGTCGTCGAGAGAGGTGTGGTACTCGGGATAGCGCCCGTACATGGTTCGCATCAGCGAGCCGATGGGAAGCTCGAAACCCGGGCTGTTGTAGATGCGCTCGTCGCTCGCCTCGTCCGGCCGGAACGGAATGATCTCGTGCGGCTTGCCGCCGAGCACGCGGCGCACGACGCGATCGGATGCCACGTCTCCCCGCCGCGATCGCTTGTAGGTGAAGGCGCCGGCATCACCGCAGCAGGTCACCACATACCCGCCCCGGCAACGCCGTTTCAGATGATCGCCGCGCAGCGAGAGATAGGCGATGCTCACGATCGTCTCCGGAAGGAAGACGAAGCGATAGCTCAGGCGCCGCCGCGGCCGGGCCGCCAGCCGGCGCATCAGGAAGGCGAGCGCAAGCGGCCCCGACAGCTCGTTGTTGGCCAGGGACGGATGGCAGACATAGGTCGAGAGCAGGATCTCAGCATCGGTCTCGCCGCGGAGGACGGCTTCGCCGATCGTGAGCGAGCCCGGCTTCAGCTCGGTGTCGACGACAACCTCGTACTCGCCTTCCGGAAGCGTGCGACGCTGGGAGTCGGCGAGGCAGAAGCCCCAGCGCGGCTCGTAGTAGCTCGTCCGGTACGGGATCGCCGTCGGACGGTCGGGCAGGCTGTGGAGATGCGCCTGCAGCTCGGCCAGGGCCATCCGTCCGCGAAACGGGCGCGAATAGCCGACGAGATGCAGGTTGTTGTCCTGGAAATCGGCCACTCGTCGGCCATCCGGGGCGACGAGATACGCGGATGCGACTCGCCACTCGTCGGGAACCGTCCAGTCGAAGACGCGTATCCCGCTCGGAACTTCGAGACGCTCCAGGGGGTGGAGCTCCGAGAGGATGTCGAGACTCGCACGCACCCCGGGACCGGTCAGGCTCCGGGGCAATGGCCACAGCCGGTCGAAGACCGCCTCGATGTCGCTCGCCGACTCGCGTCCCGGGTTCATCGGGCCGCCCGCCGTTGAGCCAGGGTCGGGAATGCACTAGGTTGTCCGCGACCGGCCGAGGGCCGAGATTCTCTACGCGAGCACCGATGAAGGTCTGTACCCGATGCGTCACGCCGGAGACGGCGGAGACGTTGAGCTTCAATGATGGCGGCGTGTGTTCCGTCTGCGTCCAGATCGACTACAAGCGCGAAGCCGTCGACTGGGAGAAGCGCGGCGTCGAACTCGTCAAGATCGCCGACGCCTTCCGCGGCAAGGGCGACTACGACTGCATCCTCCCCTTTTCCGGCGGCAAGGATTCGACCTTCACGCTCTGGTATGTGGTCGAGAAGCTGAAGCTCAAGCCGCTGGTGGTCCGCTTCGATCACGGTTTCCTCAGGCCCACGGTCCAGGACAACAGCGTCAAGACCTTCCGCCGCCTCGGGGTCGACGTCGTCCATTTCACGCCGAACTGGCAGATCGTGCGCAAGCTGATGTTCGAGTCGCTCCGCCGCCGGGGCGATTTCTGCTGGCATTGCCATACCGGAATCTACTGCTATCCGGTTTGGGAAGCGATCCGCCAGAACATCCCTCTGATCGTCTGGGGCGAGCCTTCCGCCGAGTACTCCTCCTTCTGGAGCTACGAGGAAGAGGAGCCCAGAGACGACCAGCACTACAACCTGACCATCAATCTAGGGCTCAACCCGGAAGACATCGTCCGGATGCTGGACGATTCGGTCTCGGATTACCCGGTGACCCTCCGCGACCTCAAGCCCTACACCTTCCCGCCGGCCGCGCTGATGCGCGAGAAGAAGATCCGCCAGCTCTATCTCGGCTCCTTCATTCCGTGGGACGTGCGCGCCCAGGTCGACACCATCAAGCGCGAGCTCGGTTGGAAGGGCGACGTCGTGGAAGGCATCCCGCCCGAATACGACTACGAAAAGATCGAGTGCTTCATGCAGGGGGTGCGCGACTACATCCGCTACCTCAAGCGGGGATATGGACGCACGGCGCACCTGACCTCGATCGATGTCCGCAACCGCCGCATGGACCGCGAGACGGCGGTGAAGCTCACCGAGCAGTATGACGGCAAGTGGCCGGCCGCGCTCGACCTCTTCCTCGACTTCCTCGGTCTGACCGAGGAGAAGTTCATCGAGATCGTCTCGGCGCATGTCGTCGATCCGTTCGTGATGCCCAACGAGGCCGAGCGGCGGCGCCAGACGACGAATCAGCGTCCCTGGGACTTCGATCTTTGGCAGCGCGAGAACGGCCGTACGGAGACGAAATCGTGAGCGCGACGCCTTTCACCATCGCCGGACGTCCGATCGGCCCGGATCACCCGCCCTATGTCGTCGCCGAGCTGTCAGGCAACCATAACGGCGAGCTCTCGCGCGCGCTTCAGCTGATGGACGCGGCGAAGGCGGCCGGCGCGGATGCGATCAAGATCCAGACCTACACGGCGGACACGATCACCATCGACTGCGCCAAGAAGGACTTCTCGATCGAGGGCGGGCCGTGGTCGGGCTATACGCTGCACTCGCTCTACAAGGAGGCGCATACGCCCTGGGAGTGGCACGAGGCGCTGTTCGACCATGGCCGGAAGCTCGGACTTCCGGTCTTCAGCTCGCCCTTCGATCCGACCGCCATCGCCTTCCTCAAGAAGCTCAACGCCCCAGCCTACAAGATCGCCTCCTTCGAGGCGATCGACACACCGCTGATCGCCGAGGCGGCACGCACCGGCAAGCCGCTGATCATCTCGACCGGCATGGCGGATCTCGGCGAGATCCAGGACGCAGTCGATGCGGCGCGCGGCGCCGGATGCGCCTCGATCGCCCTCCTCCACTGCATCAGTGCCTACCCGGCCCCGGTCGAGGATGCGAACCTCAGGACCATTCCCCACCTTCGCGACGCTTTCAGCGTCGAGGCCGGGCTTTCCGACCACACGCTCGGCACATCCGTCGCCATTGCCGCGGTCAGTCTCGGCGCTACCATTGTCGAGAAGCACATGACGCTCCGGCGCGCCGATGGCGGACCGGATGCCGCCTTCTCGCTCGAGCCCGACGAGTTCAAGGCGATGGCCGATGGCTGCCGCACGGCCTGGAAGGCGGTCGGCCGCGTCAACTATGCGCGCGAGGAGAGCGAGAAAGGCAGCATGGTGTTCCGCCGCTCGCTTTACGCTGTCCGGGACATCGCCGCCGGCCAGGTCCTGACGCCAGACGATGTGCGCTCGATCCGTCCCGGCTACGGCCTGCCGCCGAAGCATCTGCCGGAGATTCTTGGTCGCCGCGCCGCACGCGCCATCGACCGCGGCACGCCGATCAGCTGGGAGCTGGTCGCCGACCGCGGCTAGAGCCGTGCGATCGCCTCGGCGATCCGCAGGCTGCCCTCGCCGTCGACCATCGCTCGACCGGCCCGAGACAGTCGCTGCCGCTCCTCGCTGTCGGCGAGAAGCGCGCCCAGCGCGTCCGCGATCACGTGCTGGGTGACCTGGCCGGCGCGGCCGAGATAGCGCCACAAGCCGTCGCGACCGAGAGCCTCCGATGCCGGCACCTGGTTGTCGGCGATGGCGATGCCGATGACAGGCGTGCCGACGCAGAACGCTTCCCAGACGGTCGATCCACCGGCCAGCACCGCGACATCGGCCCAGGCGAACAGGCGCGCCATCGAGCTCGGCCGGCGGACGACCTGGATCGGGCCCCCACTCCGCCGCGCTTTCTCTTTCAACATCTCGGCACGAGGATTGGCCGTGCCGGCGGCGATGATCGCCCGCCACCGGGCGCCGGGAAGGGCCAGGAGAGCGGCCAGCGTTTCGCTCGCGGTGTCTTCCGGGTCGGCACCGCCGAAGCTCACCGCGATCCGCGACGCCTCGCCGTCCCGGCGGCGCGGCAACGCGCGCCAGCGAGCGAATTCGGGCCGCAGCAACGCGTAGCGAGGCCCCAGCAGAAGCGACGCCGTGTCATGACCGGGGTAGCGGTCGGCCGTCGCACCATGGTTCTGATTGACGATGAGATCCGCGCACCAAGGCCCCGGGCCGCCGACGTCGTCGATGATCGCGAGCCTGCGAGCGCGGGCCCGAAGTTCCGAGCGATAGGCAAGCGGCGATCCGAAGGCGTCGACGACTATCGTCGCCCCGCCGGCGATCGCGGCAGTCCGATGCGCGTCCTGTTCCGAGTAGCGCGCGACGTCCAGGAGACCGAGATCGTGGCCAGCAGAGCGGATCCAATCCGTCGCCCGTGCCGCCATCGGCGCGGCTGCGACATAGCGGACCCGGCCGCCGCCGCGACGCCAAGCCTCGGCCAGCGCCAGGGTTCGTCCGACATGTCCGATGCCGATCGTCTCATCCGCGTCCGCGCGGATGACGATCGTGCCGCGCGTCACGACGCCGTTCGGCACGTCCGCTCGTGCGGACAGGGATCGACCGGGCAGCTCGTGCGGCAGCCATTGTACTTCCGGAACACCGGGCGCAGCGGCTCGCCGACGAGGTAGCGCTCGTAGCCGTGCTGAAGCGCCAGCTTGTACACTTGGCACGAAGCATCGAAGGCACGCTCCACCTGCTCCATATCTCCGTCGGTGTGCGTGAAGCAGGGGAGGAACAGGCCCTGGAACAGCACGCCGCGCCCGATCATCTCCTGCATCAGGAGGGTGCGGAGGCCGAAGGACACGGCACCCTTCTCATCCCGCGTGATGAAGACGATGCGCCAGCGCGACGCATGCGCCTCGATCGCCCCGGAAAGACCGTGCTGCTCTATCGTCGCCTTGAATGATGCGGCAAGCCGCGCCACGAGCTTGTGGTGATATCCGATCACGTCGTGGCGCCGATACTCCTCGATGACCGCAAGCCCGGCCGCCAGCGCATGCGACTCGCCGCCATGCGTGGTGGAGATCAGGAACACGCGCGGGCGGCCGACCTGCTTGATGCCGCCGAGATCCATGACGTCCGCACGCCCGGTCAGGGCGCAAAGCGAGAAGCCATTGCCGGCCCCCTTGCCCCAGGTCACCAGATCGGGAGAAAGCCCAAGCCGCGTGAAGGCGCCGGGGAAGCCCGACCGGAAGCCGGTCGCCATCTCGTCGGCGATGAAGAGCGCGCCGCCGCTCCGTGCGACGCGCTCGATCTCCCGGATGTTCTCGTCCGGTGTCGGCAGCAGCTCCTCGGGCTCGGTGATCACGGCGGCGATCTTGCCGGGATGCTGCTTGAAGAGGGCCGCGAGCGTCTCCGGCTTGTTCGCATTGTAGTGCAGCGACATCGAGGTGGTGCTGCCGGGAACGCCCGAGGTCACCTTGCCGCGGCCGATATACCAGTCGTCGTAGCTGAGGAACGGGCTGCTGAGCGGGAACGCGACGAGGTCACGCTCCGTGAAGGCGCGCGCCAGCTTCACCGCCGCCGTCGTGACCGTCGAGCCGTTCTTGGCGAACTTGACCCGCTCCGCGCCCGGTATGACGGCCTGCAGCGCATGGGCGAGCTCGAGCTCGACCTCGGCCGGGCGCTGGAAGTTGACGCCGAGCTCGAGCTGGGCGCGGACGGCGTCCAGCACCGGCTCATAGGCGTGGCCCAGGCTGATCGATCCGAGACCGAGCGCGCAGTCGACATACTCGTTGCCGTCGGGGTCCCAGACCCGGCCGCCCTTCCCACGGGCGATTGCCGCGGGACCCCGGACGGGGAACTGGTCGTCGCCCTTCGAATAGGTGTGGGCACCGCCGGCGATCGCCTGATGCACCTGGGCGCGATACGCGTCCGACTTGTCGAAGCGCGTTATCGTCCTCGGCGGAATGTGGTTCGGCAGCGGCGCGATGTCGTTCATGGACCCGATCTCAGCCTGCGGACGGCGACGACACAAGATAGTCGCCGAGAACGAGATAGGGGAGATCGCTTGCCTTGAAGGCCCTGATCGCGTCGGCCGCCGAGCAGACGATCGGCTCCTCATGCATGTTGAAGCTGGTGTTGATGACCGAGGACCGGCCGCTGCGCCTGCGGTAGGCCGTCAGAATCCGGTGAAAGGCGGGATAGCTCTCGGCATCGATCACCTGCGGCCGCGCCGTGCCATCGACATGCACGGCGGCCGGCGCCTCTTCCTGCATCGCGCGGGTGCAGGCGAAGGTGATCGCCATGAACTTCGCCGTCTCGCGTGCAGCATCCAGGCCGATATAGCGTTCATGCGCCACGTCGGCGAGGGTCGCCGGCGCGAAAGGCATGAACTCCGAGCGCTTGAGGCGCCGGTTGAGCCAGTCGTTCACGCCGGGATCAGATGCGTGATAGAGGATGCTGCGATTGCCGAGAGCGCGCGGCCCGTACTCCATCGGCCCGGCACAGCGCGCAACGACCCGGCCTGAGGCCAGCAGCTCGCCGACGCGATCCTCCATGTCTCCCGGGCGTGCATAGGCGAGGCCGCCACCCTGCAGCTCGTGCAGGATCTCGGCCTCGTCCGGTGCCGGACCGAGCAAGGCGGTGGCGAAGCGCTCCGGCGGCGTGCCCGTGCGGCGCACATGGCTGAGCCACGCGGCGCCAGCCGCGAGCCCGCCATCGCCCATGTTCGGGAAGACATAGACCTCGGAGACGTTCGGCCGCTCCGCCAGACGCTGGTTGAGCTTGACGTTGGCAAAGACGCCGCCCGCCACCATGAGGCGATGCGGGCCGGCGCCGAGATCGTCGACAAGCGCTGCAACGACCTGCTCGAGGCTCTGCTGGGTCCCGGCGGCGATGTCCTCGCGTGGAAGCCGGCCGACCAGGGACGAGAGAAGCGGGTTCTCCATGCGCGGCACATACAGGCCGCGCTCCATCCGCCCGAGGAAGCGGTAGCGGCCGGGATCGTAGTCGATCATCGAGCGGAGCTCGGCCAGCGATTTCGGCTGCGGGCAGTAGGCCGCCAGCCCCAGGACCTTGCCCTCGTGACGGTGCGGGATGAACCCCAGCGCCTTGGTCACCGCGCCGTAGAAGTATCCGAGCGAGTCGAAGCTGTTGGAGAAGGCGACGCGGCTCATCCCCTTCCCGTCCGTCCGCCAGAGGGAGGACGAGCCATCCTCGCCCCAGCCATCGATGGTGAGGATCCATCCGTCGCCGACGCCGCGTCCATAGAGGCCGGTCGCGGCATGCGCCTCGTGATGGCCGTGGACGTCGACGGGCCGCCCGAGGGCGCGAACCTCGGCAAGGTAGCCGGGCGTCCTCTCGCCGAGCACACGGCGTTCATGGCTCTCGCGCTCCGCGAGACGCCTGAGCTGGCCTTCGGCGACCTCCGGCGGCAACGGCGCCGCTCGGATCGCGCGCTCCTTCTCGCGATAGGGCTCGGATTCCGGCTCCGCCGGCGCAGCGCCATGGGTGGCGACGACGTCGACATCGGCGAGCGAGAGCCCGGCAAGCTGCAAAGCCTTCTCGACCGCCGCATGCGGAATGCCGTTCCACTGCTTGACTCGGTTCAGGCGTTCCTCGGCGATGGCGGCGACCAGCCGTCCGTCGCGCAGCACCACGACCGAGGCGTCGCTCAAGAACGAGATGCCGAGAATGTTCAAAACCGTGCGCTTTCCCTGGCGACCGAGCGCGGATTCATATCACGCATCCTTGGCGAGTCGCGCCAGCGTGTCGACCGCCTGGTCGAAGCTCGGCAGCGCCCGGCCCAACGCCTTCTCCGCCTTGCCTACGTCGAGGCCGGTGCTCTCCGCCCGCCTGACCGGCAGTGACCTCACAGAGCCCGTGGCGAGCGCCCGGGTCTGCGCCGAGAGGCGCTCAGCGAAGGCCATCACGAAGCGCTGCTTCGAAGCAACGTCGCGGCAGGCGACGTTGAACACGCCGCGCGCCCCGCGCTCGACGAGGTCGATCGCCGCCGCCGCCAGGCTCCCCGCATCCAGGGTCGAGCAGTAGTAGTCGTCGAAGAGCGTCATCGGACGCCCTGCTCGCAGGCCCGCCAAAGCCCATTCGATGAAGGTCTGGCCATCGGCCCAGCCGCGAAAGCCGGTGACGTTGGTCCTGACGACGAGACTCCTGGCATAGGCGAGGGCTAGGCGCTCTCCCGCGTGCTTGGATTTCGCATAGTCGTTGACCAGCGCGACGGCGGCTTCCTCGCCGTGCTTCGCGTCGCCATCGCCGGTGAAGTAGTGGTCGGTGCCGATGGCGACCAGAGCCGCGCCCATCTCTTCGCAGGCCTCGGCAAGCACGCCGTTGATCCCGGCATTGACCCGGTGGGCGTCCTCGGGACGCGCCGCGCAGGCCTCGATCGATCCGAAGTTGATACAGTTGAAGACGATCTCGGGCCGATGCGTCCGCACCGCGAGGCGAAGCGCGTCGCTGTCGGTCGCATCCAGGGCAAGGGCCGTCCCGCGCCGAGCCGCGGCGAGAGCGTCGTGTCCGCGCACCCGGGCCTCGGCCGCCACCGCCTGGCCGACCAGGCCGGTCCCTCCGAGAACGAGAAAGCGCATCGCTAGAAGCCGGCCGCGCGGTCGCGCGCAAGCGATCGAGCGAGCCCCTCGTTCCGGGCGATGCCGCGATTGAGCTGGCGAAGCTCGGGCGACCGGTCGAGGACGGCAAGCACCTCGGCGAGGCGCGGCGGACGATCGGAAGGGAGAGAGCGAACCACCGCCCGCAGGAACGCGAGATCCTCCGGATTGTCCAGGGTCCAGCGCTCATCACCGAGCTCGCCGAGCGGACAGCGAAGGCGCTCGATGCGGAAACGATTCGCCGGGTCCCTGATGAAGAGGGTGACATGCTCCCGCTCGCTCGGACGCCGCGCGCGCTCGGATGCCGCCTCGAGCGCCTGCCGGGTGAAGGCCTCGCAGTCGAGACCGTCGGGATAGCTCGGCGGCTCGTTGTTGCAGGCATAGTCTGCCCGCCCGTCCACGACCGCCGCGAGGACCTTCCCGGCCTCGTCCGGATCGAGGAGAGGACAATCGGCCGTGACCCTGAGGATCACATCCGCCCCGACCTCGCGCGCCGCCCCGGCGAACCGGTCGAGCACATCGTCCTCATGGCCGCGAAAGACCGGGATACCCCTCTCCCCGCACCAGGATGCGATGGCGTCATCGGCCTGCGCGGTCGAGGTAGCGACGACGACGGCGCCGTTTCCGGGGATCGACCGGCTGGCCTCCACCACCCATTGCAGAACGGGCTTAGGCCCCAGTTCGGCGAGGACCTTTCCCGGCAGGCGAGTCGACCCCATGCGGGCCTGGATAATGGCGACGACCGTCATGCTAAAACCAGCCTTCGTAACAGTCTGGACAAGAGGGAGCTGTCCTCTTAACGGTGTGTCCAGCCTCCTTCAATAGTTGCGAGAATTGCGCGTGCCCCCGCTTTCCACGCTCGACGGTCTTGGCATCCTGATCACCGGCGGGACCGGGTCGTTCGGCCGGGTCTGCGTCCGGACCATTCTGTCCCGATACAATCCTCGGCGCTTGGTCATCTTCAGCCGCGACGAGATGAAGCAGGCGGAAATGGCCGACGAGCTTTCGCCGACTCATTTCGACTGCCTGCGCTACTTCATCGGCGACGTTCGCGACCGCGACCGCCTGGCGCGCGCCATGCGCGGCATCGACGTCGTCATCCACGCGGCCGCGATGAAGATCGTGCCGACCGCCGAATACAACCCTTTCGAGTGCGTGCGCACCAACATCCATGGCGCCGAGAACGTCGTCGACGCGGCTCTCGCCGCCGGGGTGAAGCGCGTCGTCGCGCTTTCGACCGACAAGGCCGTGAGCCCGATCAACCTCTATGGCGCCAGCAAGCTTGCCGCCGAGAAGATCGTCTCGGCTGCGAACAGCCTGAGCGGAACCGGCGGCACCACCTTCTCGAGCGTCCGCTACGGTAATGTGCTCGGCTCGCGCGGCAGCGTCGTTCAGGTCTTTCAGCGCCTGATCCGGGAGGGAGCGGACAGCCTGCCGATCACCGATCCGAGGATGACCCGCTTCTGGATCACGCTCGATCGCGGCGTCGACTTCGTTCTCTCCTCGCTCATGACGATGCAAGGCGGAGAGGTCTTCGTGCCGAAGATCCCGAGCATGCGCGTCGTCGATCTCGCCGCAGCCATGGCGCCGAAGCTGCCGCACCGCGTTGTCGGCATTCGTCCCGGCGAGAAGCTGCACGAGAGCCTGACCGCCGACGGCGAGTGCTTCTCGACCGTGGAGTACGATGACTGCTACGTGGTCTATCCAGACATCGCGCCCTGGACCCCCAAGATCGAACGCGCACCAGGGGGCAAGCTCGTCGCCGAGGGATTCAGCTACGCCAGCAACACCAATACCGAATGGCTCGACAGCGCCATGCTGGCGAAGATGGTCGCCTAGGACCGATCGTGGCAGGCGCCGAAGCCCACATCGTCGATTGCGGCGCCAACAACCTGGCATCCGTCGTCAACGCTTTCCGCGCCGCCGGAGCCAAGCCCAGGATCGTGAAGACACCGGAAGAGGTGCGGGCGGCCGATCGCCTGGTGCTGCCCGGCGTCGGATCGGCGGCGCATGCCGCGGCTCACCTGAAGTCGACCGGCATCGGCGAGGCCCTGACCGACCGCGTGCGCCGCCAGGGGCATCCGATGCTTGCGATCTGCGTCGGGATGCAGGTGCTCTTGGAACGGCTGCGCGAGCATGGCGACACCGCCGGTCTCGGCTGGATCCCGGGCGAGGTCGTTCCGCTCCGCGAGCTCCTCGCCAAATCCACCCGCGTGCCGCATATGGGCTGGACGACCGTCTCGCCCACCCCGTCCCTGGCCAACGTCCTCGGCAAGGTCCGAGGCGCCCCGACCTACTTCTTCTGCCACTCCTTCACCGTAGCGACGCCTCGCCGGGATGCCATCGCGGCAACCATCGATCTCGGCGCCGAGATCGTCGCCGCGCTTCGCTTCGATACCGTCTTCGGGACACAGTTCCATCCCGAACGAAGCCATATGAACGGCCAGCGGCTCATCGAGGCCTTTCTCGATTGGTCGCCCTGATGCCGTTCAAGCGGGTGATCGCCAGCCTGCTCCTGCGCAAGGATCGTCTGGTCAAGGGCACGCACTTCGCTACCTATCGCGATGCCGGAGATCCGAAAGCGACCGTCCGGATGCTTGCCGCGCAGGGCATCGATGAGATCGTGCTGGCCGATATCGATGCAGCGCGCGATCGTCGCCTGCCCGATATCGAGGGAATATCGGCCGTCGCCACGGACTGCAACGTGCCGCTGACCATCGGCGGCGGCATCGTTTCGACCGACATCGCCGCCGCCTGCCTCGAACGCGGCGCCGACAAGATCATGGTGACCTCGGGCGCGATCGACCGGCCCGCGCTGGTGGACGAACTGGCCCGCCGGTTCGGCAGCCAGGCCGTCGTCGTCGGCATAGACGTCGTGGAAGGCGACGGGACGACGTTCCTCTACGACCATCGCTCCGCCGCTCGGCATCCCGGCATGACCTGGCAGCATTGGACGACCGAGGTGGTCGCGCGCGGCGCCGGCGAGATCCGAATCTGCGCCGTGAGCCGGGAAGGAACCAGGACCGGACTCGATCTCGCGCTTCACGACTCCGCTGCCGGCGCAGTCGACGTCCCGGTCGTGATCGAAGGCGGCGCCGGCGTGCTGTCGCATCTGGACGCTGCGTTCGCGCATGGCGTCGAGGCGCTCGCCATCGGCACGATGGTGACCTTCTCCGACAACAACATCTTCAAGATCAAGGAGTACCTGGCCTCGCGCGGGCATGCCGTCCGACGGATGGGAAAGGCCTAGGGCCATGCGGCTCGCCGACCGCATCGTCACCCCGCGCCTGGTGCTCGAGACTCTCGAGAGCGAGGCGGCAGCCGGGCTTTACCTGCGCTGGCTTTCGGATACCTCCCTGACGCGCTTGCTCGAAGCACGTCATCTGACTCACTCGGAGGACAGCCTACGCACCTATGTCGCCGATGCCATCGCCAGCCCCTCGACCTTGCTCCTCGGGATACATCTTCGCTCCAATCATCGTCACGTCGGCAATCTCAAGCTCGGCCCGATCGACTGGCCCAACCGCCGGGCGGAGATCGGCCTCTTGATCGGCGAAGCCGATTGCCGCGGTATGGGTCTTGGTCGCGAAGCGATCGCCGCGGCGACGCGCTATGCCTTCGAGACGCTCGACCTGCACCGGATCACCGCCGGCGTGCACGAACCGAACCTGGCCTCGCTCAAGGCCTTCGTCGCCGCCGGCTATGTCGAGGAGGCGCGACTGCCCCAGCATTTCCTCGTCGAGGGGCGCTGGGTCGCCGATATTCGCCTTGGCTGCATTCGTCCAACCGAGAGGTCCTGAATGTTCTACCAGCCGGCCCTTCGCGATCACGGCCTGCCACACGATCCATTCAAGGCGCTCGTGGCGCCGCGGCCGATCGGGTGGATCTCGAGCATCGACGCCGAGGGGCGGCCGAACCTCGCGCCCTACAGCTTCTACAACGCGGTCGCCTACGACCCGCCGGTCGTGGTCTTCGGCTCGACGATGCGGCCGCGCCAGAATGTGCGCAAGGACAGCCATGCCAACATCGAGGCGACCGGCGAGTTCGTCGTCAACCTCGCGACCGACGCGCTGCGCGATGCGATGAACGCCAGTTCGGCCTCGCTGCCGCCGGGCGGCGACGAGTTCGCCCATGCTGGGTTGGCGACGGCGCCCTCGCGCATGGTCAAGCCGCCGCGCGTCGCCGCCTCGCCGGCGGCGCTCGAGTGCCGGTATCTGCGTACCGTCGAGCTTCCTTGCGATGCGCCCGGTCGCGTGAATTACGCGGTGTTCGGGCAGGTCGTCGGCATCCATATCGACGACTCTCTGATCGTCGACGGTCGCGTCGACATTCTCCGCTGTCGACCGCTCGCGCGACTCGGCTATATGGACTACACGGTCGTCGACAACGTCTTCGCCATGGACCGGCCCGGATGAATTCCGCGCAGGAAATCTCCGGGACCGCCGTGGCAAGGATGGGAGTAAACCGCATTTCGACCATCGGCGCGCCGCGCGGTTGCGGCAACCCATTGGTCAGCCTGGGAAAGAGGACCTGCACATGCGCCGAATTCTGATCCTGGCGAGCTTGGCCGTCGCCACCCTGTTCGCCACTGCGGCTACCGCACCGGCCGAAGCCCGTAGCCGCGTCGGCGTCAGCCTGCACTTCGGCTTCCCCGGTCCCTACTACTACGGGCCTGCCTACTACCCCTACTACGCCCCCTACTACTACGCGCCGCGCCCGGTCTATTACGCGCCGGCGCCGGCTGCCTATGGCGCCCCGCCCGCGGGCCAAGTGATCCGAGAGGGACGCGACTCCGCCGGCAACTACTGCCGCGAGTACCAGAGCAGCACCACCATCGACGGCCGCCCGGTGCCGACCTATGGCACCGCCTGCCTCCGCCCGGACGGCTCCTGGCAGATCGTGAACTGACGTCGGTTCTCTGCTGCTGACCTCAAGGAAGGCGGGGCTGGTCCCCGCCTTCTTCGTTTCCGGTCACTTCCGGTACTTCCGCGCCGCCTCCCAGACGTCGCGCGTCCAGGCGCCTTCCGGCCGCCGTGAGATGACCGGATCGGAACCGCCGGTCAGCAGTGTCGCGACAGTGCGGTCATAGGTGACGAGGTCGAGATAGCCCGCCCCTCTCTCGCCCGCTCCGATCAGCCGCAGGACTTCCTGTAGCATGCGGGTCTGATGGTCCTCGTCCTGCCCTCCGGCGGCGAGCACCGCCTTGACCGCCTGGGCCGGCGCCTTCGCCGCCTCGTCCCAGCCGCGCAGCGAGCCCGCCACCAGCCGCGCCAGCCGGTCGGCGGTCCGGGCGTCGGCGAGCTTGGCTGCGGTCGTGTAGATCCCGTCCTCCAGCGTCGCCACGCCCAGCTCCTGATAGGGGAAGACGACCAGCTCGTCCGCCTTGAGCCCGTCGTCGATCACCTGCCAATACTCGTTGTAGGTCATGGTCGAGATGCAGTCGGCCTGCTTCTTCAGGAGAAGGTCGACGTCGAAGCCCTGCCGCATGATCACGACATCCGGCGAGGCGCCCGCGACCTCGAAGTTGAGGCGGTTCATCCAGGCGAGGAACGGGTACTCGTTGCCGGCGAACCACACCCCGAGCCTGCGTCCCTTGAGGTCGGTCGGCGCGCGGACGCCGGTTTCCCGGCGACACGTCAGCATCATGCCCGAGCGCTGGAACATCTGCGCGATGTTGACGAGCGGAATCCCCTTCTCGCGCGCCGCGAGCGCCGCCGGCATCCACTCGACGACGGCGTCCGCCGCGCCGGACGCGATCGCATCCGATGGCGGCACCGACGGCCCTCCGGGCAGCAGCACCACCTCCAGGCCGAGGTCGCGATAGAAGCCCTTCGACTGGGCCAGGTAATAGCCGGCGAACTGAGCCTGCGGCAGCCATTTAAGCTGCAGGGTCACGCGGTCCTGGGCCGAGGCCGGGATCGCCAGGGCGAGGCCGATGGCCATCGCCGAGACCGCAAACAGCCAACGCATGTGCTTCATCGTAGGCCCCCATCGTCGCTGGCGTGATCAGAGCCCGATTGCGCGAAGCCGTTCAAGCCCGCTCGTTCCGCCGTCCCGGACGCCTCCTTGCCGCTCGCGGAAGCGCGTGCCTAGGATCGCAGGAAAGAAAAACAGAGGCTTCCCTTCGATCCCCAACCGGAGACGAGCGATGAACAGATCCAGGCTGACCGCCCTCCTCGCCGCAACTGCGCTCGGTGCGACCCTCGCATTCGGCGCTGAGGCACAGACCGTGAAGCTGATCCCCCAGGCGGATCTCAAATCCTTCGATCCGGTCTGGAACACCGCTGCGATCACGCTCAACCACGCTTTCATGGTCTACGATAATCTTTGGTAATTCCTAACGGAATCGGACCAGCCTTAGGCTGGTCAGAGAATGAGACGATGTCCTGATTGCGGTCATGTTCGAGCGTGGCGACTGGGCGATGGACGGCTGAAGTGCCGTCGTTGCGGTCATCG
>Ga0194132_10002348_pt1 | contig 35782 bp, 28 predicted proteins | sample TA2KigOf80mmetaG_FD_148612 | JGI IMG/M metagenome (GOLD analysis project Ga0194132, IMG submission 148612) | Freshwater microbial communities from Lake Tanganyika, Tanzania - TA2015054 Kigoma Offshore 80m | ecosystem: Environmental > Aquatic > Freshwater > Lake | place: Tanzania: Lake... | reverse complement strand
GGCATGTTGACGACGAAGCCGACGAGGACGGTTCCCGGAATCAGCAGAGCACGCACTTTCGTAAGCGGATGGACGAGCAGGTGCACGAGGTGTTGATCGCATTCCGTGTGCTTGAGCACATGAGCGAAGCCCATGCCGCAACAGAGTGGAATGACGAATCGTTCATTGGTCAACGTGGCGATAAACTCGCGCACGACGGCCTGCGGATTCCAGGCGATCACGCCGAGAACGAGAGCCGTCACCGTCAGCGTGAGTCTCACCTCGTACTCGTGCAGAACGGCCCAGACCGCCGCCGCGATGACGGCAAGCCCGAGAATCTGCTGCCAGGCGGCGATGTCGGCGAAGAGCATTGGCATGGTACTCGATGCAGATCGGATCAGCGGTTGAAGCCATGATACGACTTTGCCGCCACACGTTGGGGAACGCTCGGAAAGGTGGAATCGGAAGCTTCGCAGGGCCGCTGCAAATGTTGTAAAATGATGGGAGCACAGGCGAACATCCAATGAATCGTGCCGAGATTCACGACGTCTTGGATAATAGGAGTTCCGCCATGAGCATCCGATTTACGTGCCCCACGTGCCATGCCGTCCTGAAGATTGCCGAGATGATCGCGGAACCGCGCAAGGTACGCTGTACCGGGTGCAGCCTCGTCATCCTCGTTTCTCCCGACGAAGACGCTCCGAACGGCCTAAGAACATCGGTGCCGGAGAAGCCAAGCAAGACGGGCGAGTCGGAAGAAGAAAAGACGCGCCAACGGAACATCCTCATCGGCGTAATTGTTGGAGTACTCGTTCTGTTAGCTGCCGGAATCTGGTGGTCGACGCGGGCGCGAACCGACCGGGCGGCCATTGAAGGACTAGTCGTACTCGACAACGTGCTGATCGACCAAGGCACGATCACATTCGTGCCGGCTGAGGGGGTCAAAGGCGATCGGGTGACGTTGGGAATCATCAAAGGCCGCTACCAGGTTAGCGCCGCGCACGGCCCATTTGTCGGGGAAAACCGAGTGGAGATTAACTCGGAAAAATCCGGTGGCGGCGAGGCAGTTGCCAAGCGCTACAACACGGAATCGAAACTGACGATCACTATTGAGCCCGGAAGCATCACCAAGGACTTCGAGGTGCAATCGCGGTGATCGCAACGTTAGGGTTCTGTCGGCCGCCCTGTCATGCGAGAAGCCAGGTGAGCGCTCCGACCATTCCTGCCGCCGGCAGCGCGATCAAAAGGATTGCGCAGCCGCCGCCAAACTTCTTGAAGCCCGCGTTGCGCGCTTCATAGGCGCACTTCTGGCTGCAGAAGTATCCGGACGGCTCGGTATTTCCTGTATCAGGATTGACGTCCTCGTTGTAGACGTAACTCCCCTGAAATCGTGTGTTGCACCAGTCGCAGGAGTTCACGGCGAAGCTCCGATGGCATGGATCATTCGAGGAAATGGACTTTAATTCCGCAAGAACCACCTGTCAAGAAAAAAATCACAACTTTCGATTCACGTTGGACAGCGTCGCACGTTCCTCGTATTCCACTGATGAACATGTGGACGCAGAACTACGATCCCCTCGGCTCGCTCTGGTTGTCGACGCTCGCTGCCGCGACACCGGTGGTGTTGCTCATGGCGCTGTTGGCGACCGGACGCGTGTCCGCGCCGAAGGCAGCGTTGGCGGGGTTGGCGGCGGCGCTGGTGTTGGCGGTCTTTCTGTACGTTCCCGAGGATCCCGAAAACGTCGCCGGATACTTCGAGCGCGTCGCCGACTGGGTGCCGACCATGCTGGCGGCCTCGGCGAACGGAGCGGCGTTCGGGCTCCTTCCGATCGGCTGGATTGTCCTGTCGGCCATATTCCTCTACAACCTGACCGTCGAAACCGGCCAGTTCGACATCGTCAAGCATTCCGTGGCCGCCCTTTCCGATGATCGTCGCATTCAGGCGCTGTTGATCGCATTCAGCTTCGGCGCGTTTGTCGAAGGCGCTGCGGGCTTCGGCACGCCGGTGGCGATCTCGGCAGCGCTCATGATGGGCGCGGGCTTTAAGCCGCTCTACGCAGCCGGCCTAGCCTTGTTGGCGAACACCTCGCCCGTTGCGTTCGGCGCGCTCGGCACTCCGATCTTGACACTGGCCAACGTGACCGGCCTCGACGCGCAACGGCTCAGTGCCATGGCAGGTCGGCAACTTCCGCTCTTTTCGCTCCTCGTTCCGGCCTGGCTCGTCTGGGTCATGGCGGGATGGCGCGGCGTCGTCGGCGTTTGGCCGGCGCTCGTCGTGTGCGGCGGCACATTCGCCGTCGTGCAATTCCTCGTCGCCAATTTCATCGGCCCCGAACTCGTCGACGTCGCCGGCGGACTGGTGTCGCTCGTTTGCTTGGCTGCGTTTCTCAAGTTTTGGCAACCGTCCACGCCCTGGCAATTCGACGACGATCCTCAGAGCCGCGAGCCTGAGCGATCACAGGGCGACTCATTCCCGCAGGACCAACCGGCGCACACCATCGGCGCCATTGCCTCGGCATGGGTCCCCTGGTTATTGCTCACGACGCTCGTCCTCGCCTGGGGCATCCCCAACGTCAAGACAACACTCGGCGCCGCGACCAAGCAAGAGCGCAAAGCTTTCAGCGACAAGACGAATGGCGTGGACGTGCAGGCGACGAACGTGTTGATTCAAGTTCCTGCCCTGCACAAGAAGATCGCCCGCGACGCGCCGGTCGTTCACAAACGCGAAATCGAACCGGCCATCTACGAACTGAATTGGCTGTCCGCCACCGGCACCGGCATCTTCGTCGCCGCCATTCTGTCGGCGTTTTGGCTGCGCATCGGCGTCCACAGCTTTCTTGGCATTTTCGCGACCACCTGCTGGAGCATGCGCTGGCCGCTCTTTACGATCGCCTGCATGCTGGCGATCGCCTACACCACGCGCTACAGCGGCATGGACGCGACGATGGGCCTGGCGTTCACGCACACCGGCTGGCTGTATCCGCTGTTCGCCGCGTTGCTGGGCTGGCTTGGAGTCGCTTTGACGGGTTCGGATACGTCATCGAACGCCCTGTTCGGCAGCTTGCAGACCATCACCGCCAGCCAACTGGCTCAGCCCGGCGGCGCCCTCGCCCATCTCGGCGTCGAAAATGCGCAGGTGCTATTGGCGTCGGCGAACTCGACCGGGGGCGTCATGGGGAAGATGATCGACGCCCAGAGCATCGTCGTCGCCGCCGTCGCCACCGGCCAGCACGATCAAGAAGGTCCGATTCTGCGTTTTGTGTTTTGGCACAGCTTGATTCTGGCTATTCTGATGGGTCTCTTGGTGTTGGCCCAGGCGTACTGGGGCGCGTGGATGATACCATAGATCTTTGGTTAGCGTTCGCATGGCGCCGCGCGAGCGCTAGACAACGATGGCGATGAACCAGTCATTTGCACAACGCCAAAAACGCATCGGCAATCTGTCTCGCGGTCGCATCGATGCCGGCGCATTGCTTTTGCCAATCGGCGTCGCTCATCCCGTGGGGACACGGGGCCGAGCAAACTTCGATGTACGCCTTCGCTTTCGGCTCCGTGCCGCTGGGCCGCAGCGCGATGCACACGCCTTCGCCGACCTGGAAGACCAACACATTCCGAGCGGCTTTGTCGGTAGCGCCCTTGAACGGGCCCAGCCAGCCGTTCTCGTCTTGCAAATCGTCGATGCTGGTCACTTTCCGATCGCCGATTGTCTGGGGCGGCGTTTCACGCAGCCGATTGAGCATGCGGGCCATCAGCATCTTGCCTTCGACGCCGGGCATGGCGATGTTGCGAACCTCGTGACGAAAGTAGCCGAACTGTTTCTCGAGCCCGTGCAGATAGGCGACGACATTCGTCCCGGCCCGTTTGCAATCGAGCGCCATTTCAGCCAGCAGAAGCGAGGCGGCCCCGGAGTCCTTGTCACGCATATGCGGCGTCACCAGGTAGCCGTGGCTTTCTTCACAGCCGATCACGTAGTCGTCCGGTGTCCCTTCGATCTCTTCGTAGGCGCCGGTTTCTTCGAGCTGATGCAAGACCTCGGCGATGTACTTGAAGCCGACGAGCAGGTTGTCGACGACCTGGGCCTTGAAATGCCGCGCGATGCGCGTGACGAGGTTCGACGTCACGAGGCTCTTGGCGACGATCGGCCGCCGCGGCATCGTGCCGTTCTCGACAAGCTTCGAGAGCTTGAAGTGAGTCAAGAGGGCGGCGATCTGGTTGCCGGTGAGGAAATGAAACGCGGCCTCACCTGGGTTAGCCGGACGCGCAAGCGACGGTAGCGAGGATCCGTCGCTTGCGCGTCCGGCTAACGGGGCGGAATCGGGCGCCATCGCGCCGACGCGGTCGGCGTCGGGGTCGGTGGCGATGACGAGATCGGCGCCGACGCTCTTGGCCAACGTTTCGGCACGGTCCATCGACCGCGGAAACTCGGGGTTCGGCAAGTCGGTCACGTTGGGAAACTGGCCGTTCGGCTGCATCTGCTCTTCGACGGGGCGAACGCGGAAGCCCTGAGCCGTCAGCACCTCCATCGCCCCCATCCCGCCGACGCCATGCAGCGGCGTGAAAACGACCTGAATCTCGTCGAAGCGCGGCGGCTTGACCAGGCTCTGCTTACGGCACAACTCGATGTACGCTTTGTGCGGCGCTTCATCGAGGAATTGAATCTTGCCACTGCGAACCGCTTCCGGCCATTCCATCGCCTTGATGACGGTGACTTGCTCGACGAGGTCGGCCATGATCTGATCGTCGGGCGGCACCGGTTGGCCGCCGCGTTCGTCGTAGAACTTACCGCCGTTGTCATCGGGTGGGTTGTGCGAGGCGCTGATGTTCAATCCGCCGTGCGCGTGAAGAAAGCGAATCGTGAACGACAACTCCGGCGTCGACAGATACCGTGCCTCCCCTCGTCCTCCGGGAGGGGGGTGTGGGGTGAGAGTGCCGTCCGGCAAGATGTACGATGCGATACCGTTGGCGGCGTAGACGCAAGCGGCGTACTGAGCGAAGCGCTTCGACGACAAATGCAACACCGGGTTGGGAAGCGACGGATTGTAGTTCTTCTTTCGGTCTTCGAACTGGCGCACATCATACGCGAGCGCGACGGTCAGCTTTGGCGTGCTGGGAAATCGTTCCTTGAGGTAGGCGGCATGTCCCTGGACCGATGCGCCGAGAGTCCAGAGGTTCATGCGATTCGGCCCTATGCCGACCAGCCCACGCCGCCCGCCGGTGCCGAACGGCATGATCTGGTAGAACCGATCGAGAAGGCCCGCCCACTTCTTTTCGTCGATGAGCCATTCGATCTGTTGCCTATATGGGGCGAACTCGGGCTCCGTCAGCCAGCGGGTCAGATTCTTGGCGGCCTGGGTCTTGAAAGCGGCGTCGGCGTCCACGCTCTGAAAGCCGGCGATGGCCTGTTGCAAGCGGTCCATGGCATCCTCACGCTCGTGGTAGGCATGCGAGTTTTCTGCTATCTTAGCAATATTGGAGGTTCCCGATGGCTAGTGCGACTTTGACTAGACGGCGAGCGGCGCTGAGCACCGATGTGCCCAACGGACAGACAACCGAGTGTTTTGGAGACGACGCTTCCGAAGCTTTCTTCATGCCAGATGGTTCGATGAGGTTGGATGAATTTCGCCAATGGACGTATTCCGACGATTTCCCGGTTGCCACGTGGGAAGCGTTTCGATCGGGGCGTCTGCGCTTCATCCCGACTGCCGATGGGGACGACTATATCGAACTCGAAGGAAGTCCCGATTGGATACTGGAAATCGTCAGTCCCAGTTCGGTGCTCAAAGGCAAGAAAAAACTTCGCAAACGTTACCACAAAGCCGGCGTGAGAGAATACTGGCTTATTGATGCGCGCGGCGATGAAGTCGATTTCCAGATATAAATTCGCAGCGACAAGGACTTCGAGCCGGCCGAACGCGATGGCGAATGGCAAATTTCCACGATCTTCGGCAAGAAATTTTGCCTGCCTCGGATCAAGGACGAGTTAGGTGAGGTCGACTATCGGCTCGACCTGATGTGACGACTGCCATGTCGCGCGAGCGCGAAGCCGCAAGCGGCGGGAATATGGCCAACCTCATTTACGATTACGACGTCATCGTCGTCGGCGCAGGGCACGCGGGGATTGAAGCCGCTCTCGCGCCGGCACGGATGGGGTTGCGCACCGTGCTGCTCACCATGAACGCTGACACCGTCGGAGCGATGAGCTGCAACCCGGCGATCGGCGGCGTCGCCAAGGGGCAGATCGTCCGCGAAATCGATGCCCTCGGCGGCGAGATGGGCAAGGTCATCGACGCCACCGGCATCCAGTTCCGCATGCTCAATCGCACCAAGGGCCCGGCCATGCATTCGCCGCGCGCCCAGGCCGATAAGAAGGCCTACCAGTTCGAGATGAAACGACGCGTTGAAGATCAAGCAGACCTCACGCTGCGGCAGGAACTGGTTGAAGCAATTCTGATTTCAAGCCCAGGGGTTCGGAGTACCTCACCCCTGGGCTTCAATTTCACTGTGATCGGCGTCCGAACCCGCGGCGACACGATTTACCGCGCTCCCGTCGTCATTCTCACCACCGGCACGTTCCTCAAAGCGCTCATGCATATGGGCGAGGCCAAGACGCGCGGCGGCAGGGCAGGGGATCAGTCGGCCGAAACGCTCTCGGAGAGCATCAACGCCTGCGGCATCCAGCTTGCGCGCTTCAAGACGGGGACGCCCTGCCGGCTCAACGGGCGAACCATCGACTTCTCCAAGTGCGAAGAGCAACTCGGCGACGCCGACCCGCGGCCGTTTAGCTTCGCGACGGGCCGGATCACGCAGCCGCAACTGCCTTGTCATATCACGTACACGAACGATGCGGTGCATGAAGTCATTCGCGCTAACCTTGAGCGGTCGCCGATGTACTCGGGGCAGATTCAGAGCCGGGGCCCGCGCTATTGCCCGTCGATCGAAGACAAGGTGGTGCGTTTCGCCGACAAGGATCGGCATCAGATTTTCCTGGAACCTGAAGGCCGCAACACGTGGGAGTATTATTGCAACGGCATCTCGACGAGCTTGCCCAACGACGTGCAGGCGGCGATGCTGCGCAACATTCCGGGATTGGAGAAGGCGGAGGTGATGCGCTGGGGCTATGCCGTGGAGTACGATTACGCTCCGCCGACGCAGTTGCATCCGACGTTGGAAACGAAGGCGGTCGCTGGCCTGTATTTCGCCGGGCAGATCAACGGTACGACCGGCTACGAGGAAGCCGCGGCTCAAGGGTTGATCGCCGGCGTCAATGCGGGGCTGAAGCTCAAGGGCGAGCCGCCGCTGATTCTCGACCGCAGCCAGGCATACATTGGAGTGCTGATCGACGACCTCGTGACCAAGGGTGTCGATGAGCCGTACCGCATGTTCACATCGCGGGCCGAGTATCGCTTGCTGCTAAGGCACGATAACGCGGATCGCCGGTTGACGCCGATCGGACGGCGCGTCGGCCTGGTCGACGCCGCCGACTGGGCGCGCCTGGAGCATAAAGAGGCCGCGATCGGGCGGCTGACCGAAGTGCTTGGCGAAAGTAAGCACGACGGTCGGTCGCTGGAACAATGGCTGCGACGAACGGAGACACGCTGGGACGAGATCGCCGCCTTGCTGCCCGAGGCGAACGGATTCCCGGCGGACATCGTCGAGCAGGTTGTGCTCGAAGCGAAATACGCTGGCTACATCGATCGCCAGGCGGCCCAGGTCGAACGCTTTCAGCGGCTCGAAGGCAAGCACATTCCCGCGACGTTCGATTACCACGCCATCCCACAGCTTCGCCATGAAGCCAAGGAAAAACTGACGACCGTGCGGCCCACGAGTCTCGGCCAGGCATCGCGCATCAGTGGCATCACGCCGGCCGATTTGGCGGTGATCATGCTGTACCTGGACGAACCGAGATCGTGATACGTGATGTGACCGTTCGCCATGCTGCCGGGGTAGGGTGCATCTCAAAGAGCCGCTTACTTCGTGCGCTGCTCCTTCGCGGACATTGAAACCCGGCGGCGTTGGCTTACACTGACCGTTCCACTGATCATCATCCATCCTAACCGGAGCGTTGTCATGATGCCCGTTTCCCAACGTTGGCTTTGCGCTTTCATCGCATGGGTCGGCTTCGCGTTCTCGATCGCTCAGAGCCAAGAACTGCCGAAGATGAAGTTTAACGAAGTGCGCGAGATCGCTCCGGGGGTGTTCTTCCGCTACTCGGACATTCGGGTGCCGTTTGACTTAGCCACGTTCGGCGGATCGAACAACATCTGGATCGTGTTCGAAGACTACGTGATGGTTTACGACGCCAACTTTCCGAAAGAAGCGCAAGATGTGATCGCTGCCATTCGGAAAACCACGGATAAGCCGATCCGTTACGTCGTCGATTCGCATCATCACGGAGACCATGCGTACGGCAATGCGGCGTTCGCCAAGGCAGGCGCCACGGTCATCGCATCGGCCAACACGTCGCGGCTGCTGCGCGTCAACGGGCCGAAGGAGTTCGAGGATGCCGGCAAGGGAAAAGACGGACGCAAGGACATTCGCGACAGCTACCTGAAGGTCCCTGATCTCATTTTCGACGAGAAGCTTGTTTTTGAGGATAGCAAGCAGCGGGTCGAAATCATGTTTTTCGGCCATGCCCACACGGCCGGCGATGCCCTTTTGTATATGCCCAAGCACAAGATTCTCTGCACCGGCGACTCGTGCACCAATGGTCCGTTTAACTACTTGGGGCATTCGGACACCGCTTCGTGGATTCGCGTCCTTGAAAAAGCTGAGCAGCTCGACGTGAAAATTGTTTGTCCAGGCCACGGAAAACTCGCCGGCAAGGAACTGCTCGGCAAACAAAAGCGCTATTTCGTCGAGCTTCGGGAGCAAGTCAAAAAGGGCATCGACGCTGGCAAAGAATTTCCCGACATCCTAAAAAGCATCGACATGCCCTGGCACAAAGAATGGACGACGATTGAAGCCAACACACGCAAGGACGAGACGCGGCATGTTTTCGACGAGATGACAGGCCGAACCATGCCGTGGGATTTGGTCGAGGACTTCGGCATCTATGAAGGCCCATCGCCGACGAAGAAGGACAAGGGCTGGACGGGGCCGAAGAAGATCATCGTGCCAGCGCTCATGCCAGCGCGTTTGCGCGAGTTGAAGATGATCGCGCCGGACATTTTCTTCATCCCGGTCAAGACGGCGGCGGAGGCGGCGAAGGAAGCGCCCGGCGCCGATGCGGTGATCGGGTTCTGCAACGCCGACATCGTCAAGGCGAACTCAAACCTGCGCTGGATCCAGATCGGCCACGCCGGTGTCGAAAAGCACCTTGTGCCGGAGCTGGTCAAGAGTGACATCTGCGTCACGACGAATTTGCAGCGGCTGCACGGCCCGAACGTTGCGGACTCGGCAATGGCATTGCTGTTAGCGTTGACGCGCGATGTGCGCACAGGTAACGCGATCTCGGCCGATCGCTGGAAGAAGCTCAAGGAGGCATCGCGAGCGGATGAACTCCACGGCAAGACGATGCTCATCGTGGGCATGGGCGGTATTGGCACGCAGATCGCTCGTCGTGCCGAAGCCTTTGGCATGCGTGTCATGGGCATCGATCCGAACGAAGCGATCACCAAGCCGGCGTTCGTGTTCAGCCTCGATCGGCCCGCCAAGATGATGGACCTGCTGCCCAAGGCGGACGTCGTCGTTCTCGCCTGTCCGCTAACCAAGGAAACGCGCGGCATGTTCGGCGCGTCGCAGTTCGCGGCCATGAAGAAGTCGGCGTATTTCGTTAACATCGCCCGCGGCGGTTTGGTCGATCAGTTGGCCATGATTGACGCGCTAAAGGCGAAGGCGATCGCTGGCGCTGGACTCGACGTGACCGATCCGGAGCCCTTGCCTGACGCCTCGCCGCTGTGGAAGCTGCCGAACGTCGTGTTGACGCCACATATCGGCGGTCAGTCGGATGGGGCGCGCGATCGCACCTGGCGCTTGTTTCGGGAGAACGTGCGCCGGTTCAACGCCGGCGAGCCGCTTTTGTGCGTGGTGGACAAGGGGAAGGGGTATTGATCGTGCCCGTTTACGTTTAGCGCTCGCAAAGCGCCATGCGAGCGCTAAACGTAAACAAGCTCAAAACTCCTTGCGTTGCAGGATCGTGCCGCCTTCCTTTTCGATGGCGGCGGCAATTGCGCGGATCAAATCCTCGGCTTGCTGGTTGATCTTGGCGACGCCGGCCGAGCCGCTCGTGAGCCAGGGGCTGTTGTTCTCGAGCACTACTTCATTGCCATCGCTGTATGACGCAACCGAAACTTCAAAGTTACAATGCGGAGCGAGTGCGCCGGCGATGAAGCCGAGCAGGGCGCTCCCCTTGGTGGCGGTGAAGCGTGTGGAGTTTGCCTCGATCGGCGTGAGTGAGAAGCCGAGGTCCTGGGCAGTGCGCCAGGCAACTTTGAGACACGTCTGCGGTTCGAGTTTCGTCAGCAATTTGATGCCAGCCATCGCATGTCCCTCATCGGTCTGGATCGAAGAAGGCCTTTCTATTATCATACGCAGTGAACTTACCGATATCGGATATAAAGAATACATGAAACCGCACGATGTCATCGTGGTCGGCGGAGGTGTAATCGGGCTGACGACGGCGTACTTCCTCGCCAAGGAGGGGGCCAGTGTCCTACTCTGCGACCAGGGCAAAGTTGGCATGGAATCGTCCTGGGCCGGCGCCGGCATCATCCCACCAAGCAATCCGGACCACGCGCAACTCCCCCTGGATCGGCTCCGGGCGCTGAGCAGTGCAAACTTCCCCGCTCTGTCCAAAGAACTCCAGGAACGGACCGGCATCGACAACGGATACGTGCGCTGCGGCGGCCTGGAATTCGGAATTGAACACGCAGCCATGCCCGCTGATGAATGGTACGGCCTCGGGGTTACAATAAATCGACTATCGGAAAAAGATGTGGCGCGCATGGAGCCGAACATCGCGGCGAATGTTGGAACCGCACTCGAGATCCCGGAAATGGCCCAGCTGCGGAACCCTCACCACGTGCGAGCGCTGAAGGCGGCCTGCCTTTCGACAGGTCGGTTCGCTCTTCGCGAGGACGTGCCGGTGAGTTCCTTGCACTGCCAGGCCAATCGCGTCCAAGGAATCCGCGTCGGCGACGAAATACTATCAGGGGGCGCCGTACTCGTGGCTGCCGGCGCATGGACGGATCGATTGCTTCAGCCACTCGGTGTGCACTTGAAGATTGAGCCGGTACGCGGGCAGATTGCCTTGCTCAATCCAGGCGCAATGCTCTTTCGGCATATCCTCATTAGCGGCGCTCAGTATCTGGTCCCTCGGCTTGATGGGCGAGTGCTGATCGGATCGACCGAGGAACACGTCGGCTTTGACAAGGCGACGACAGCCGAGGCGATAGACGGCTTGCTGGCGTTGGGTGTCCGCTTGGTTCCGCGACTGGCCGGCGCGGCGCTGGAACGGACTTGGGCAGGACTGCGGCCCGGCAGCCCGGACGGCTTGCCGTTCTTGGGCCCCGTGCCGGGCGTTACCGGATTGTGCGTTGCCGCCGGGCATTTTCGCGCGGGCATCCAACTGTCCATCGGCACCGCGATCCTCCTCAAGGAAATGCTTCTGGGCCAGCAGCCGACGATGCCGGCTGATGCGTTTCGACTGGCTCGCTAACATTGACTGAAGCCCAGGGGAGAGGTACTCCGAACCCCTGGGATCCCAAGGGTTAGAGGTACGTAGCCGCTGGGCATCTTCAAAGGACCGACGATGGATCATGCAGCCGTTCGCAGTTTGACGAGTCAACTTGCCGAGGATTTGGCCTGGCTGGAACAACATGCCCAGTCGAAGCCGCAGCATGCGGCCCAGGCGGGCGAGTTGCGATTTGCGGCGGCGCTGGTTCGCAATGTGGTCGCGCCATTTTTGGAGGGGCAGGGGCCGATGCCGCTCCACGTTGCCGTGGTTGGCGGCGCCGGGGCCGGCAAAAGCACGGTTTCCAACATGCTGTGCGGCTCCGTATTGGCCGAGTCGAATCCACAAGCGGGGTTCACACGTCATCCCGTCGCCTACGCCAGTTCGGCGGGAACCATCGCCTGGCCGTCGAGTCTCGGCTTCCTCGGACCGCTCCGGCGTTTGGGCACGCCAGAGCCGTCGAGTCTTGACTCGGACGTCTATCAAGTTCGCAGAGTCAGCCTTGAAGACGGACAGATTAGTGCGCTGGACAAGTACCTCGTATGGGACTGCCCGGACATGACGACGTGGGCGGCGACGGGTTACGTCTCGCGTCTTCTTGAAGTGAGCGCATTGGCCGACGTCGTGGTCTATGTGGCGTCGGATGAGCGTTACAACGACGAGGTGCCGACGCAGTTCTTGCGACTGCTCTTGCAGTCAGGCAAGATGGTTGTGGTGTGCTTGATGAAGATGCGTGAAGCCGATGCGCCGGCATTCTTGGCGCACTTTCAGCGTGAGGTGCTCGATCGCATGCCGGCCGCCGCCGTCGCTACACTCGCGGTTCCGCAACTAACGCATGCCCAGCTCGCGGACCCGAGCCAGAATGCGCCCACGTATCGCGTGCCGATCCTCAATCAAATCCTCGTGCTCGGCGAACCGAACCTTGGAGCGCGGCAACGGACGGTGCGGTCCGCGACCTCCTACCTGGTGAGTTGCCAGCAGCATCTTGTCAGCGTGGCCCGCGACGACCTGCTCGCGCTCGATGGCTGGCGGCAACTCGTGCGCGAAGGCCAGAACGAGTTCGAGGCTCGCTATCGTCGTGAGTTCCTCACCGGCGAACGCTTTCACCGCTTCGACGAAGCGCTCATCCGCTTGCTCGAATTGCTTGAACTACCCGGCATCGGCCGCGTCGCCAGCATCGCCATGGATGTTCTGCGTTGGCCGTGGACGTGGGGAAAGAAGCTATTTGAAGGGGCGTTCTCCCGGCCCGAAGCCACCGCCATGCCGGAACGCGAAGTGCTCGACGCCGGCCTCTCCGGCTGGATCGATCACCTTCGGAAAGAGTCGCTCAAGAAGGCGAACAACCATCCTCTTTGGCAACACGTGCAGCAAGGGTTTAACACCGGCCTCGACGCAACCATCAAGGAACGCTTCGGCGAGGCGGTGCGCGGTTTTCAACTCAGTCTTGGCGACGAGGTGGAACGCACCGCCCGCGCCATTTACGAGGATCTCGAAAAAAATCCGGTGGCTTTGACCGCTTTCCGCAGCGCGAAGTTCGGCCTGGAAATCACGACCATGCTCGGCTCCTTCGGCGCCATCCTCTACACGGGTGGTTTGGCGTTGCCGTTCATCTTGGGCAGCGCCATCGCCGTCCCGATCGCCGCATCGGTCATCCAGATGCTCACCGAGCTCTTTGGTCGGCAATACGTCGAGTTTCATCGCGAACAGATTCGGCAACGGCAGGAGACACTTGTAGCCCAGCACATCTCCGGGCCGCTCACCGATTGGCTCGCGAGTTGGCCGTCGACCGGGGGTTCGACCTATGATCGGCTGCAGCAAGTGCTCAAGCGTTTCCCGGAGAATCTGAAGCAACTCGAATCCGCGATCAACGCGGCGATGCAATGACGCACTACTTTGCTTTGTCTTTGTCCGATGCCTTCAAAATCTCGATCTTCGCGACGTGCGGTCCCTCATTCGCGTGCGGCACTTCCCATGTCAGACGAACGCGGGCGCCGATCGGGACGGCGTCAATCTGCTTGTTCAGGTTTGCGCGATCGCCGAACCGCCAGTAGCGGCGCGGCGTCTCCTCGCCATCCGCTTTGACGAGAACACCTTTTCCGTAGGTTCGGTCGAGTAGCACGCCCACGACGACGCCGGTTTTCTTCTCGCCGCCTTTGGTTTTTTCCTTCTGGATCAACTCGATCTTGGCGACATGCGGGCCCTCGTTGGCGTCGATCACTTCCCAAACGAGGCGAACCCGGCTGCCGACGGCGACGGCGTCGAGTTGCTTCCGCATCTCCGCAGATGGTGTAGCGCCATAGCCCCAGTAACGGCGTGGCGTTTCTTCTCCGTCGGCCTTGACGGTGACCCAACAGGGCCGATCGAGCTTTTTCTCGGTGAGCACTCCTTCGACCGTGCCGACTCTCTTGTCTCGCTTCTTGCCTTGGGCCTCGGCTGTGAGCACCGAACTGGCTACTCCAAGCAAGACCACGAGGATCACCGTTTGTCGCACCATGGTGTTCGCTCCGCGGGATACATACATGATTCACTCAACGGTCAATGATACCCGACGACGGCCGATTCGGTAACGACAAAAACCGCAGGACACCATCGTAGACCTCACGCTCGGCGTGAGGTCTACGATGGTTGCAGGCCGTTCCACTGGTGCAATGGCTCGTCGTTCGCGATAATGAAAGGAAGTGGAACCTCTCCTTTCCCATGGCACTGGAGAATGCCTATGCCGACCGAACCGTCGCTGCGTCTGGATTTCGTGCAACCGGGGATCGCTCGCATCACGTTTGACATGCCGGGCAGCCGGGCGAACACACTCAATCAGAACATTCAGGCCGAGTTCGAGAACGTCCTGACGCAGTTAGAAAACACGCCGAATCTGCAAGGGCTGATCTTCTGCAGCGCGAAGCCGGGCATGTATATCGCCGGCGCCGATTTGAAGGAACTGATCAGCGTCCTGAAGCCGGGCAATGTCGATTCGAGGACGCTGACCTTGCGAGGCCTGGCGTTCATGGCGCGGTTCGAAAAGCTGCCGTGCCCGACGGTTGCGCTCATCGACGGCGCTTGCATGGGAGGCGGCACGGAACTCTCGCTGGCCATGGACTATCGGCTCGCGGGGTCGCATCCCAAATGCGAGATCGGCTTGCCGGAAACGAAGATCGGCATCATCCCCGGCTGGGGCGGCACGCAGCGATTGCCTCGCCTCATTGGTCCGAGCCTCGCGATCGAGATTATCTGCACGGGCGAACCAGTCAAAGCGCAGCGGGCGCGTGAGATCGGCATCGTATGGGATGCTGTGCCGTCGGAGAAGATTCTCGACGAGGGCTTACGTCTTTTGGCCTGGTCGCGTGAGTCAGGCGACTGGAAGAAGATTCGCGTCAAGAAACAGCAGCCGGTCGGCCTATCGGAGGATCAGCATCAGTACACCTTCGCCGTGGCTCGCGCTCAGGTTCTTGCCAAGACGAAGGGCCAGTTCCCGGCGCCGTTGGCGGCGCTCGACGCGATCGCCAAGGGCTGTAACCTGACGCTGGAGGAAGGCTTGAAGGTCGAGACCGAGACGTTTCTTCCGCTCGTCGGCAGCACGATTTCGAGAAATCTGATCGCGATCTTTTTCATGACCGGCCGGCTGGCGAAGGACCCTGGCGTCGCCGACGCTTCGATACAGCCGCGCGATGTCACGCGCGTCGGCGTCATCGGCGCGGGAATCATGGGGTCGGGCATCGTCGGCGCTCATCTCCGCAAAGGCATGCCGACCGTGATGATCGACGTAACGCCCGACGCTTTGCAGAAAGGCGTCGCCGCGATCACCAAAGTCATGCAGTCACGCATCGAGATCGGCCGAGCGACGCAGGCGGATTTGGTTTCGGTCCTGGGCTGCCTGAGCACCGCGACGAACCACGCGGTCCTGGCTGATCGCGACGTCGTGATTGAGGCGGTCGTCGAGAATGAAGACGTCAAGACGAAGCTGTATCGCGCTCTGCAATCCATCCTGTCGCCCGAAGCGATCCTCGCGTCGAACACATCGACGATCTCGATCACGCGCATGGCCTCTGCAGTGAAGAACCCGGAGAACTTCGCGGGGCTGCACTTTTTCAATCCAGTCGACCGCATGCAGCTTGTCGAGGTCATTCGTGGCGAGAAGACGACCGATCAAACGGTCGCTACGCTGGTCGCGCTGGCCAAGAAAGTGGGCAAGACGCCGATCGTCGTGAAGGATTGTCCCGGTTTTCTCGTGAACCGAATTTTGTTTCCGTATCTCAATGAGGCGATGGTCCTGCTCGAAGAAGGCGCTGATCCAAGGGCCATCGACAAGGCGGCGAGCGATTTTGGCATGCCGATGGGTCCCATTACCTTGAGCGATTTGGTCGGTCTTGATACGGCATTGTACGCGGGCCAGGTCGTCAATCGAGCGTTCGCGGATCGGGCCAAGGACACGAAGGTCCTTGGCGAACTCGTGAAAGCAGGCCGACTCGGGCAGAAGAGCGGCGCGGGTTTTTACTGCTACACCAAGGGCTCGCGCGGCATCGATGACCCGGCGTTCGCGGCGATCCTCGACAAATGCCGGACGGGCAAACGCGAAGTAAGTAAGGAGGAGATTCGCGATCGCCTGTTTTTGCCCATGCTCGTCGAAGCAAGTTTGGTGCTGTCCGAAGGCATCGTCAGGTCGCCGGAGGATGTCGACATGGGGCTGATCCTCGGCATCGGCTTCCCGGTTCAGCACGGCGGCCTCTTCCATTGGGCCGACACCGAAGGGCTCGGCAACGTGCTGAAGACGTTGGCAAAGTATGAGTCGCTCGGCAAGCGTTTTCACCCGACAGAAGCGATGCGCCAACTCGCCGCCGCCGGCAAGGGATTTTTCCCAGCGTAGTGTTTAGCCGCTAGTCTTTGGCGAGCGCGGGCATCGCGCTCGCGGAAGGCGAGCGGCCAAACGGAGAACCAACCCATGTTCGAATCCGACGTTCAGGAATTCGACCGCATCATACTTGACAAAGGATTTCCAGGGCATGCCGAGTTCTTACAGCGTCATGCCGTCCATCGGATCGACGCTTGGCGACAAGGGGGGGCTACCCATCATCCGGCCGCCCAGTTCTTTCTCGGATTATGCCACGCCCACGAGGTCGGCGTGGCGCTCGATGTTGTCGAGGCAGTGCGCCTGTTCCAACTCGCCGCGAATGCCGGCTTCACACCGGCGCAGACGCAACTCGCATTGTCCTATGAAGAAGGTCGCGGCGTTCAGGCGAACGCCGATGAGGCGTTGCGCTGGTACACGCGTTCGGCTGAAGGCGGCTTCGCGCTTGCGCAGTATCGACTTGGCTGGATGTACGCCGGTGGTCGTGGCGTGGGGCAGGACCTGACCCGTGCCCTTCATTGGTATCAGCGTGCGGCCGAGCAGGGATTTGTTCTGGCGCAATACAGCCTGGCGCGCATGTGCGAGGAAGGGCGCGGCGTCGCCGTCGACATTATCGAAGCGGCGCACTGGTATCGGCAAGCGGCCGAGCGAGGCTACGCGCCGGCGCAGTACGCGTTCGGTCATTTTCATGAACTGGGGCGGGGCGCGCTCAAGAATGATGCTGAGGCGTTCAAATGGTACTCGAAAGCCGCAGAGCAGAATTACGAAGCGGCGATGCACGGATTGGCGTGCATGTACGAATCCGGGCGTGCTGTGGAACGCGATGACCTGGTCGCGGCAAAATGGTATCTCAAGGCGGCGGAGCGAGGTTACGCCATGTCGCAGAATAACCTCGGCGCCCTTTATAGGGATGGTCTCGGCGTTTCGCACGACGACATCAAAGCGGTCCACTGGTTTCGCGAGTCGGCGGAGCGAGGCTACCGCGTCGGCCAGTTCAATCTCGGCTGGATGTACGAGCATGGCCGTGGCGTGGAGCAAAACGATTTGGAAGCGGTGCGCTGGTATCGTGCCGCCGCCGAGCAGGGGGACGCCGCCGCGCAGAACGGCCTAGGCGGCATGTATCGCGACGGCCGGGGCGTTTCGCCGGACGACGTTGAGTCCGTGCGCTGGTATCGTTTGGCCGCCGAGCAGGGATACGCATCTGCCCAAAGCAACTTCGCTGGAATGCTGCAGTTCGGCCGCGGGACGGCGATCGATCTGAAGGGCGCCGTGGCATGGTATCGCAAGGCCGTCGAGCAGCAGTATCCCCCGGCGATGAACAGCCTCGGCATGGCGTATCAGAACGCTCTTGGCGTACCTCGCGACGATCGCCGCGCCGTCAAGTGGTTTCTTCGTGCCGCTCGGCTCGGCTACGCGCCGGCGCAGAACAACCTGGGCAAGATGTTTCAGGAGGGCCGGGGCGTCCCGCAAAACGATGCGCGAGCGCTTGGTTGGTTCCGCCGCGCCGCCCGGCAGGGGCATCTCGGCGCGCTGAATAACTTGGGCTGGATGTATCAGGAAGGCCGCGGTGTCGAGGCCAACGATCTCAAGGCGGTGCGCTGCTATCATCGCGCGGCGCGACAGGGCTACGCGCCGGCGCAGAATAATCTCGGCTGGATGTATCAGGTCGGCCGAGGCGTGGACGGCGATGACGCCCGTGCCGTCTTCTGGTATCGCCGCGGCGCCGAGCAAGCCGACCCAGCTGCGCAATACAACCTTGGCTGGATGTACCAGCAGGGCCGGGGAGTGCCGCGCGATTTTGTCGAAGCCGTTCATTGGTATCGCAAGGCTGCCCGTCAAGGCTACGCCGCCGCCGACAACAATCTGGGCTGGATGTATCAGAACGGCCTCGGTGTGAAGCAGAACGACAAGAAAGCCGTGCGCTTCTATCGGCGCGGCGCGGAGCGCGGCGATGCGGCCGCTCAGTACAACCTCGGCTGGATGTACCAAGAAGGGCGCGGCATCGTGCAAGACGATCACAGGGCCGTGCAGTGGTATCGCGAGTCCGCCAAACAAGGCTATCCGTCGGCGTTTAACAACCTGGGCTGGATGTACCAGTTCGGTCGAGGCGTCGAGCAGAACGATCGCGAGGCCGTGCGCTGGTATCGCGAGGCCGCCAAGAACGGCGACGAAGTTGCCCAAAACAATCTCGGCTGGATGTATCAAACCGGCCGCGGCGTGCGACGCAATGATGGCAAGGCGGTGAAATGGTATCGCAAAGCCGCGCGGCGCGGTTATGCGCCGGCGCAACACAATCTTGGCTGGATGTATCAAGCGGGCCGTGATGTCAAACGCAGCGACAAAAAGGCGCTCGCGTGGTATCGCCGCGCCGCCAAGCAAGGTTACGCCCCAGCGATGGATAAACTCGGCTACATGTACGCCGAGGGGCGTGGAGTTTCCGCCGATGATCGCCGGGCCGTCGCGTGGTATCGAAAAGCTGCCGCATTGGGGGAGGAGGCCGCGATGAACAATCTCGGCCGCATGTACCAAGATGGACGAGGCGTGCCGCGCGACGATGAGGAAGCGGTCTATTGGTATCGGCGTGCCGCGCTGCTGGGCGATCCGGCCGCGATGAACAACCTTGGCTGGATGTTCCACGAAGGTCTCGGCATCTCTCGCAACGTCCGCAAGGCGTTTGTCTGGTATCTTCGCGCCGCCAAGGAAGGGTACCCTCCGGCCCAAAATAACCTCGCCTGGCTATACCAAGAAGGTCTCGGCGTGCCACGCGACGAGCGCCGGGCCATTCGCTGGTATCGCCGTGCCGCCCGGCAAGGTGATCCGGCCGCGATGAACAATCTGGGCTGGATGCACCAAGAGGGCCGCGGCGTCAGGCAGGATGATCATCAGGCGTTTCGCTGGTATCGCCGCGCCGCTCAGATGGGCGATCCGTCGGCGCAAAACAACATCGGTTGGCTCTACCAAGAAGGCCGAGGCGTGCCGCAGGACGATGCCGAGGCGATGCGCTGGTACCAGCTCTCGGCCGAGCAAAACCATCCGCCGGCGCAAAACAACATCGGGTGGATGTTTCAGGAGGGACGTGGCGTTGACAAAAACGATGAAGAAGCGTTACGCTGGTACCGCAAAGCCGCCGAACAGGGCGACGCCACCGCCCAGAACAACCTGGGCTACATGTATCAGGAAGGCCTCGGGACGGAACCGGACGATGTCGAGGCGATTTTCTGGTATCGCAAGGCCGCTGAGCAGGGCGATCCATCGGCCCAAAGCAGCCTTGGCATGATGTACCAGGAAGGGCGGGGAGTCGAGCCCAATGATGTCGAAGCGGTGCGGTGGTATCGCCTCGCAGCGGACGCAGGGTTTCCGCCGGCGATGAACAGCATGGGCTGGATGTGCCAGGAAGGCCGAGGCACCAAGCAAAGTGACGACGAAGCAATGCGCTGGTTCCGCCTGGCCGCTGACATGGGCAATGCCGCCGCTCAGAACAACATCGGCGGCATGTACGAGCAGGGCCGAGGCGTCGAACGCGACATGGTCCTTGCCGCCGAGTGGTACGCCAGGGCGGCAGAACAGCACGATCCAGTGGCCATGCACAACCTCGGCCTCATGTACCTGGATGGCGACGGCGTTGATGTGGACTTGGCTAGGGCGTTCGAACTTTTTCGCCATGCTGCCGATCAAGATTACCCGCCGGCGCAGTTCAGCCTCGGTCTCGCCTATGAGGAAGGTGTCGGCGTACCTCAGGACATGAAACGCGCGATGTTCTGGTACAACAAGGCCGCCGAGTTCGGCGACGCCGACGCCGAGGAAAAGTTGCGCGAGTTTAGCGACGATAGCCACGAAGCCCAGGGGTGAGCACCGCGAACCCCTGGGATCAATCGCGTTCACGGAGGAACCTTCATGGCCGATTTCAAAACACATATTGCAACGAGCACAGTCTGCGGAATTGCCGTCGGCGCGCTCGGATATTTCCACTTTCAGTACGACTGGGGCACTGCCGCACTGGGCGCCGGCCTGACCGCGATCGGCGGTATGCTCCCCGATCTTGACTCCGACAGCGGCATTCCGGTGCGGGAGCTGTTCGGCTTGGCTGGCGTTTTCGTTCCCCTTCTCCTCATCCATCGGCTCCAAGGCTACCAACTCACGCCGGAGCAACTGCTGGTGATCCTCGGCGGGGCCTACCTCGTGGTCCGTTACTGTGTGGCGGAGTTGTTCAAGCGCATCACGGTTCACCGCGGCATGTATCACAGCGTGCCGGCAATGCTAATCGCGGGGCTTGCCGTCTTCTTGATGCACAAACCCGATCAGGTCATCGGCGGCGCCGAGTTGCAAAAACGCCTCTTCCTCGCCATGGGCGTTATGATCGGATTCCTGTCACACCTGATCTTGGACGAGATCTATGCTGTCGACTTGATGGGAGGCGTACCGACGCTGAATCAATTCGCCGGCAGCGCATTGAAGCTGAAGTCCGACTCCTACCTCGCTACCGGCATGACCTACGCGATTCTAATAGGTTTGGGCTACCTCGCCTGGCTCTCCGTCGGTTCGCCGACCTTTGAGCAGACGTATGTGCAGACGATCACGCCTTTCAAGAAGTAGGCCAGGTTTGTGGCGAGCCGAGCGGCGTAAACCGCATCGTGGACCTCACGCTCCGCGTGAGGAATCCGTCACGCGGAGCGTGACGCCTACGGTCTGGCGTTCACCGCTCGGCTCGCCGGCGAATCATTTTGGCAACACCTTCGCCAACTCATCGAGAATCGCTCCTTGAGTTTGCTCATTCAGCTCTCGGTGCCGTAGAGCGAAATTGGCTCGCACTTCATTTTGCCGTGGCCGGCCGGGGGTGTAGATCACGACCGTAACGTCGGCGGCGGGGTTGATTTCATAGCGAGGCGGGGCATTGCCGATGCACAGCGTCACACGGCGTAATGCGTTCCGGGCGGCCAAGCTGCGGAGTTCGTCTGCTCGCCCCGGCGCATCGCCGATGATGACGAACGTGCCCAACTTTTGCGGATACTTGCTCGACGCGGCTTCGATCGATTCGTCGATTTTCATGACCAGACTGGCCAAGGGTTCACTCATTTCGCGCACGAAGATGAGAGCAACCAGATCGGTGTCTGCCGTTCAGACCGGACAGCGGCGTTCGCCGGCGCCGGGACCTGCCACAAGGTTCGGGAAAAAGCCGCCGCGATTGTTCTTCGCTCCAACCGGCGGGCCCGATTTCAGCGGCTCGGGCGGAATGGGGCCCAACAAAAGAACCGTGATAGCGGTGGTGGCCAAGATTGTCGGCGTCATGTGCGAATCCTCCCAATTGCTTGATTCTTGTTTCTACAGAACCAAGCGGAAGCCAAGGGAGCATGCCGCCAAAAAAATTTCGGTTTCGCCGCTCGTTTTTGGCGTGTGCTGGCCACACGCCCGCCAAAGACGAACGGCGTAACGATGCTACTTCTTGTCCAAGACGCGCATCTGCGTGCTGAGGTAGAAAGTCATACCGTCGATCTGGTACTCCATCTCGCCATAGAAGACGCGATGCCCACCGTTCGGGCTGTTCACGGTTCCGACGATTGCGCTTTCGCGAATCTTCGCATCGTGTTCCTTCCATTGGCTTTTGCGGAAGTCGCGCGATTGGGCATCGGCAACCCAAAGCCGCGCTTTTTTCGGCATCGGATCGGAAATCACCGTCAGCTGTGCGCCTTGAGCTTTGTCGCCCGCGTCCTCGTGCTTCCATGACAGCTTGGGCATCTTGACGCCGTGGATTTGATGCCGGGCGAATGCCCCGAGCGTGTTGGCGACGCGCGTCGGATCGAACTTGTTTTCCAGCAGGTTGTGTCCGGCGTTCGGCACGTAGGTCACCCAGCGAGGCGACTTAAGGTCGTTCCAATATAGGTTGAGCGCATCGACCGTCCAGTAAGGATCGTTGGCGCCGTTGATGATCAGCGTCGGCATCGTCAGCTTGTCGCGATAGACCCACGGATCGACCATCGACCACAGCTTCATCGCACGCTCCGTCTTGGGCATCGGCACAAGGTCGCGTTTGACATAGTCGCCGATCATCTCGCTGTACTTGCCGTAGCTCTTGAGTTGGTGGGGCAGTTGGGCCTGCATGTTCAGGGTGTCGATGACGAGCGGCGCGATGGCTTTGACGCGCTTGTCGGACGCGGCGGTGAGCCAGGTCGTCCACCCGCGTTTCGACCCGCCCGTGACAAGGAAATAGCGGACAATGAAATTCCATTCCCTCTGCGCGAACGCCTGCAGCGCATCCATCGCCTTCACCAGGCTCTTGACCATGGGAAACAAGAGGGGCCAATCGTTGTCGCCGGTCTTCAAGTAGCGGACGAACGTCTCGGCGATGAGGGCGTCTTCTCGTTTGCCGTCGAAGAGCGGCTGGTTCGGAATGCCATAGAGAAACGCGACCGGAGCGTTGGCCTTCTTCGCCATCTCCATGCCAAGGACAATGCTTGTCGGACTCGCTTTGCCGCCCTGATTCCACAGCACGATAGTCTCGGTCGGCTTCACACCTTTGGGGACATAGACCTGGAGCTGATGTTCCCATTTGATGGTCTGCCACGTTTGCGACACCATGTGCAGGTCGTAGACAGTGCCGAGCGGGTGATCGATTTTTTCTTTCAGCTTCCACTCGAACGACGCGTCGGCTTTGTTGACATAGTCGATCAGGTCGGCATGGGCGGCAGCGGCGAACAGGAAGCACGAAGCGATGGCAAGAAATGGGAGCTTGTATCGCATGAGATATCCTCGGGTTAGGGTCAACGGAATCATTCAATGTCGATCGGGTAGGAGTTCGAACCGGATTTCACGTCGTATGTAAGGCCGGATTTTTCGGCGTCGGCGTACTTAGTCGGCAACGGGCTTGACTTGGGCGCAGCTTTCCCCGGCACGCTGATCGGCATAGGCATACTGATGGAGATTCTTGCGGGCCCGGTCGCTACGTCCGTAATGTGATACGCACCGTCTTCCTTCACGGTGTCACTGCGGGCGTTGTTTGCGGAATCGAAGACGGTGATGGTCGCCCCAGCCAGCGGTCTCTTCTGATACATCGCGGTGCCGCGGACTTCGCCCTTGCCCGGTCCGCAGCCGACGCAAGCCAAGACGACAACCACGAACAGAAATGCGGCGATGGATCGCATAGACATGGTGTGCTCGCACGGGTGACATGAACTCGATGACGTTTCCATACGAATGCCTACACGGATCGGCAACTGCGTTCGATCCATGCCCCACCCAGGAGGTGATCGCCGGCGTAGAAAACGACGGCCTGCCCCGGCGTGATTGCGCTTTGCGGAATCGCGAAATCGACACGGACCATACCGCCGTCCAGAGGCGTCACGGTGGCCGTGGCGGCCTCATGCCGATACCGAATCTTCGCTTGGCAAGCCGTTGGTTCCGACGGCGGCTCGATCAGCCAGTTGACCCGCGAGGCCTCCAGCGACGACGCCAACAAATCATCGCGGTCGCCGATCACTACGTCGTGCGTCTCTGGGACAATTTCCAATACATAGCGGCGCGAGCCGGAACCGAAGCCGAGCCCCTTGCGTTGGCCAATGGTAAAGTTCTCAATACCGTCGTGGGGCGCCAGAGTGTTGCCGTCTTGATCCACGATGTTCCCGGCGGTCTGCAAGTCGGGAACCCGGTTTTTGATAAACGCGGCATGATCGTTGTCGGGCACGAAGCAAATTTCGACGCTGTCGGGCTTCTCGGCGACGTTCAACCCTGCTTGCCGAGCGATGGTACGCACTTCGTCCTTGTGCAGCCCGCCAATTGGGAAAAGTAAACGAGGCAATACGCTCCGGCGCAATCCGAACAGCACATAGGATTGATCCTTGTTCGGATCGACGGCGCGATGGATTTGGCCATCGATCATCTGCACGTAGTGTCCTGTCGCGATGAAGTCCGCTTCGAGCTGTTTGCCATAGGACCAGAGCTTGCCGAACTTCAGCCAGGTGTTGCACACGACGCACGGGTTCGGCGTTCGGCCATGCGTGTATTCATCGACGAAGTAATCCATGATTCGGCCGAAGTCATCCTCGAAATCGAGGGCGTAGAACGGAATGTCGAGCCGATCCGCTACGCGGCGGGCATCGCCGGCGTCGATGGCGCTGCAGCAGCCTTTCTTGTGGTCGCGGGTCGGAGCGACTGCAAATTGCGGCGTATCGGATTCTTCGCGATGATGGACGCCGGTGCGCATGAAAAGGCCAACGACATCGTAGCCTTGCTCTTTGAGCAAGTACGCGGCGACGGAGCTATCAACTCCGCCGCTCATGGCTAGGACAACGCGTGCAGGCATGACGTCCTCTCGTCGCGCAGGCGGCTCGCCTGCACCGTTCCCTCAATGTCGTTGCAGTACAAGCGGGACGCCCGCACTACGGCTTCGGCGCAGCCGGGCCGCCGTGATCCACGGGGAGGCTTTGCTGCTCAATCTCCAACAGGGCGCTGTCGTGCCAGGCCGACTCCGCTTCGATCGGCTCAATGTGCACGGTTACCTCAGCGCCGGGCAACGCTTTGCGCACCGCGTCTTCGATGCGTTCCGTGAAATCATGCGCTTCCTGCACGCTCCAGTGCCCGGGAACGAGCAAGTGGAAATCGACAAATTTCCGCGCGCCGGCCTGTCGAGTCCTGAGCGCATGGAAATGAAGTCCGGGCTGCAAGAGCACCTCGATCGCCGAGCGAACGGCTTGTTGTTCTTCCTCCGGCAACGCATGGTCCATGAGTCCATTGAACGAACGAGCGATCAAGTCCCACGCGGTCCACACGATGTTGGCCGCGACGACCATCGCCACGACCGGATCGAGCCAAACCCAGCCCGTCAACCACACGAGTCCCAAGCCGAGCAGCACGCCGAAGGATGTCCAGACATCAGTCATCAAGTGCTGCCCGTCGGCTTCAAGAATTATGGAGTTCGTCTCCCGGCCAACGCGTATCAGCATGCGAGCGACGAACAGGTTGACGATCGAAGCGACAAACGACAGCAGCGAGCCGAGCTCAAGTTTATCCAGTTCCTTCAGATGGATCAGTCGTTCGATCGCGTACCAGGCGATGCCTCCCGCCGCCACCAGGATCAAGATGCCTTCCAGGCCGCTGGAGAAGAACTCAATCTTCTCATGCCCATATGTGTGCGTCGAATCGACGGGCTGGGCGGAGTACCACAGGCAGCCGAACGCGGTGACGGCGGCGACGAGGTTGACCAGCGATTCGGCCGCGTCGGACAGCAAGCTGACCGAATCCGTCAGCCAGTAGGCGATGCCCTTCATGCCGAGCGTCGCGATGGCGGCCAGGATCGACAGGATAATCGGAAATCGTCGTTCAGAAAGCGACACACAGCGGTTCCGTGAGGTTCAGATCAGAGCCTGAAGCGAAAGCGCAGCAGAGCCAACCCTCGCTAACGCTTCGGGCTCTGATGCTTATCTTACGTCCAATTTGTATCTTGCGGAAGGATCGGCTTTGCGCGACAATAAGAAAAAGGCCGTCATCGTCTTGTGCGAGGAAACCATGTCACAGGCCATCGTCGATCCCATCGAACTGCGGCGTTTCGCTCATCACCTCAAGCAATTCAATGGCGACCTGCGCGAGCGGCTCTCCGGCCTGCATGCCGAGATGACCCGGCTCGGCGACACGTGGCGCGATCAGGAACAGCTCAAGTTCACCGAGGAGTTTCAGCAGACTCTTCAGGTAATTCAGCATTTTCTTGAAATCGCCGACGAACATGTGCCATTTCTCTTGCGTAAGGCGGAACGCATTGAGGAGTACCTCCAACAGCGTTAATCACCATGCCGACCGCAAATGTCTACGCCCTGGAACGCTTGCCGGAGTTCAAGGCGGCGCTGCAAATCTTCGCCGACAAGGCGAAGGATGCGATGAGCGGCAACGCCATGGACATTCGCCGTGCCCGCGATTGGCTGCAGACGCAACTCGACTTCTGGCAAGCCGAGGTCCGCCGCGCCGAGGACGCCGTGGTGCTTGCCAAGAATGAGTTGAGCCGCAAGAAGATGATGCGCATCGGCGATCGCTCGCCCGACACCACGGATCAAGAGAAGGCATTGCGAAAGGCGCAAGCGCGGTTGGCCCATGCCGAGGAAAAGCGCGACAACACCAAGCGCTGGATTCGCCAACTGCCCGACGCCATCGAGGAATACGACGGACAATCTCGCCCATTTCTGGACGCGCTCGAGTACGATGTGGCCAAGATGATCGCGTACCTCGAACAGAAAATCATCGCCCTGGAAGAGTATCAGCGGATTCAAGCTGAGGGAGGCGCGACATGAGCCTGGCGGCTGGCCGGTATCAGATCGCCAACGCGCACAAGGCGTTGAAGCAGGAATGGGAAGCGACCGAGAACGTCTGGCGCGACGTGATTCGCAAGGAGTTTGCCAATGACTTCTGGGAGCCCCTGTCGATACGTATCGGCGCGATGTTGACCGCGATCGATCGGCTCGACCAGAAGTTGGCCCAGATGAAGAACGACTGTGAGTGAACGGCGTATGGCCGCTCGCCTTTGGTGATCGCGGCGGTCGCCCTTGGCAATGCGAGCGACGAATCCAGGCTTTTGAGGAAATCCATGATCGAACCGTGGGCAGATCAACAGCGGCAAGCGATTCGTGCCTTTCGCACGGCGATCAGCGTGCGCGCTGCCCGTGAGCGCGAGTTTGCGGATGAATCCCAAACTCGGCAGCAGGCGGCCGAAAAACGGCACGCCGGCGACAAGGAACGCGTCGAGCAGGAGTACGCCGCCGCACATGCGGACGCACTTGATCGCGCCGAGCGGTCCCGTCTCGAGCTGCGCGAACGCCACGAACGCGAACGGGAACAGCTGCAGCGGGAATATGATCGCGGCAAGGACAAAAACCGCGAGGACTATCGTGCCGAAAAGGAAAAGATGGAGGCCGAGTTCCGCGATTCGCGCTGGACGACGGGCACGATCTACGAGTCGGACAAACGCGCCGCCAAAGATCAGATGATGGAGAAAGTCATCGCTTGCAAGGACCTCGTCCGCAAGATCATCAGCGACTGGCGCGAGGCTCGCAAGCTCATCGAGCCGCTCGATTTTATCGACGACATTCAGCCGCTCGACCCGGCGGAAATCCAGGTGGGCGACGACGATCCGTGGGCGCGCATGCAGCAATGCGCCGACCGTGTCGCCGCCGACCTCGCTGCGCTGCAAACGCTGCGCGCTCCGAGTTTTCTGAATGGGCGCCTGCCGTGGTTTCTCCTGTTCATTGTCTGGATTATCCTGTCGGCGCCGGGCTACCCTTGGCTTTTCGACTTCTGGTACTATTGGCTCGCCAGCGCATCGCTGGTGGTCCCGATCGGCTATGCTTACATCACGCACCTGCGACGCAAGGTCAACGATCAGATCATCGCCCTGTGGCTTACGCTTCGGCATGATGCACATTTGGCACGCATGCTCCGCCCCATCTGCTTGCGGCAGGCGAAGAAGACTTACCTCACCAAGAAACGCCAAAGCTTGAAACGCTACCGCGAGTTGATGCGTGCAATTGTGGAAACCGCTCGCGCCAAGCTCAGCGACCTGCGCGCCGAGCGCGATCGCATTGCCCGCAGCCATGAAAAGACATTCAAGAAGCGGTTTGCGGAGCTGGACACGCAGCATCAAAGAGAACTGGCCGAGGTCGACGAAGCGTTGGCGCGCGATCAGCTAGAAGCCAGAAATCTCCACGAAGCGGAACTGGACCGCATGGAGGCGATCTACAAGCAAACACGCGAGGAAAACCACCGATGGCGCACGGAGCACTGGACCTCTTTGCTGCGCGACTGGAAGGCGGCGTGCGATCGATTCATGCAAACGTGTCGTGGTGTTGCCAAAGAAGCGGAGCGATGGTTCCCACCGCTGGCTCGGCCTCTGACGTTGCCGACGACGCTCCCCTCTGGTTTGCCGTTGGGCGCTATGCAATGGGCGCTCGAGATGTTCCCCGACGGCGTGCCGGCAGATGTCCAGATGCCTCGCCCCGATCTGGCAAAGCTGTCAGTTCCCGCGCTCCTCAGTTTCCCTCAGCGTGCGTCGTTGCTCTTTCGCGCTTTTGACGACGGCAAGCCGTCTGCCATCTCGACGATGGAGGCGATCCTCCTGCGGGTTTGGACGGCCTTGCCGCCCGGCAAGGTGCGCTGCACAATCATCGATCCGATCGGCCGCGGCGAGAACTTCTCGGGGTTCATGCATTTGGCGGATCACGATGAGAAACTTGTCGACTATCGCATCTGGACGGAAGCGTCGCAGATCGACGAACGCCTCAGCCACCTCACCGCCCACATGGAGAACGTGCTGCAGAAGTATCTCCGCAATCAGTTCGAGACGCTGGCGGAATACAACGCCCAGGCCGGAGAGGTCGCCGAGCCTTTCCACTTCCTGATCGTGGCGCATTTTCCGGTTAACTTCAACGACGAAACAGCGCGTCGGCTGGTGAGCCTGGCGAGTTCCGGGGCGCGATGCGGCATCTACACGTTCGTCATGGTCGACACGAAATTGGCGATGCCTCACGGATTCAATATCGCCGACCTGGAGAATGTGTGCACGCTACTTAACTGGGAAAAAGGCGGGGACACGCGCTCGGGCCGATTTGCCTGGGAGGACGACGACTTCGGCATGTTCCCGTTGGCGCTCGAAAAGTCCCCGCCGCCGGACCGCTGTACTTCGCTGTTGCGCCAGGTCGGCGAAGAATCGGTCCGCGCCAGCAAGGTCGAGGTCCCGTTCGAGTGGATCATGCCGTCACGCGAAACCTGGTGGACGAGCAACACGGCCCACGGCATCCGCGTGCCGATCGGCAGATTTGGCGCTCAAGGCAAGCAGTTTCTCGAGTTGGGGCAGGGTACTTCGCAACACGTATTGATCGCGGGCAAAACGGGATCAGGGAAGTCGACGCTTTTGCACGTGCTGATTTCACAGCTCGCCATGTTCTACAGTCCCAGTGAAGTCGAGTTGTACCTGGTCGACTTCAAGAAGGGGGTCGAGTTCAAGGCCTATGCGTCACTGGCGTTGCCTCACGCGCGCGTCATCGCAGTCGAGAGCGAGCGCGAATTCGGCCTGAGCGTGCTGCAGCGCCTCGACGCGGAATTGACGAAACGCGGCGAACTGTTTCGAAGCGCTGGCGTTAACGACTTAGCCGGCTATCGGTCTTACGCCGCTGCCCATCCTGATTCACTGGCGATGCCGCGCGTGGTGTTGATCGTCGACGAATTTCAGGAATTTTTCATCGAAGATGACAAGCTGGCGCAAGAAGCGTCTTTGCTACTTGATCGGCTCGTGCGCCAGGGCCGGGCGTTCGGCATGCACGTGCTGCTCGGCTCGCAAACGATCGGCGGCGCGTACAGCCTGGCGCGGAGCACGATCGACCAGATGGCGGTGCGCATCGCGCTGCAGTGCAGCGAGGCTGACGCCCATCTCATCTTGAGCCGGGACAATACCGAGGCGCAACTTCTGTCGCGTCCTGGCGAGGGCATTTACAATCCGATGCACGGGCTGCTGGAAGGCAACCATCTATTCCAGGTCGTTTGGCTCAATGACACCAAGCGCGATGATGTCCTGAAACAGGTGCGCGATCTGAGCCGGCAACGCGAGGACTTCTTGACGCCGATCGTTTTCGAAGGCTCAGCGCCAGCCGACATGACCACGAACCATCTGCTGCGAAAGGTGTGGTACGATGCCGAGAAGCCGACAGCCGCCTGGCACGCCTGGCTCGGCGACGCGGTCGCCATCAAGGATCCAACCGCTGCCGTCTTTCGTAAGCAGAGCGGGGCCAATCTGCTCCTGCTCGGCCAGCAGGAGGATCTCGCTGTCGCCATGACCATGTCGGCCCTGGTCAGCCTGAGCGCCATGGTCCAGGCCAATGGCTCACAGCCGATTAATCTGGTCATCGGCCAGGCGCTCGATGCGCGCAGCGAGGAGATAATACGGCAACTGGCGGAGATTCTGCCGATTCGCCTATGGTTGCCACGCGACCTGGGGACCGTGCTTGGCCAGTTGGCCGACGAAATCGATCGCCGCAGCGACGGCAGCGGGCAGCCACAGTTCTTGATGCTTTACGGCATCCAGCGGCTGCGCGATCTGCGCCGGCCTGACGACGATTTCGGCTTTTCCAAAAAGGGTGACGAGAAGACGCCCTATCGACTGTTCACGCAGATCATCAAGGACGGCCCGCCGGTCGGCACCTTCACCCTGCTATGGAGCGACACGCTCGTGAACTTGCAGCGCTGCATCGATCGGCAAACGATGCGCGAGTTCGATCAGCGCGTCTTGATGCAGATGAGCGCGGCTGACTCGAGCACATTGATGGACAACCCGGCCGCCGCCAAACTCGGCCCGCAACGAGCGCTCTTTTGCACCGAGGATCTCGGCAAGATCGAGAAGTTCCGCCCGTACGCCTTGCCGGAGCTTGCGTGGATCGAGTCAATGCAAGCTCGGCGAGCGCGGTCGGTTTAGTGGCTTCGTTTAGCATTCGCATGGCGTCTTGCGAACGCTGAACGAAGAACGGCAACCTCGGGCCTGGCGGTAATCGTTTGCCATGAACGACTCGTCGCAAATCAAGAGCTTTCCGTCGACGCTTTGGACAGTCGTCCTCCGCGCCGGCCAAGACGACGCAACTGAGGCCAGGTCGGCTCTGAGCCAACTTTGCGAGGCGTACTGGTATCCGCTCTACTCCTTCATTCGCCGCCGTGGTCATGCGCCACACGACGCGGAAGACCTCACACAGGCGTTTTTCTCGCATGTCCTCGACAAGCATGCCTTGGGCGGCGTCGGGCCTGAGGGCGGCAGGTTTCGCACATTTCTTCTCGCATCGCTCAAGAACTTCCTGGCCAACGAGTGGGACAAGACCAACGCCCTCAAGCGTGGCGGCGGCCGATCGATCGCCTCGCTCGATTCATCGAGCGCCGAATCGCGCTATCAACTCGAACCAAGCCACGACATGACCCCCGAACGCCATTTCGAGCGGCAATGGGCATTGACCCTTCTGGAACGCGTGCTGGCCGAGCTGCGCGCCGAGTATCAGGCGGCAGGCAACGGCGATTTGTTCGACGCGATTCAGGGCACGCTCGGCGGTGATTCTCGCCCGTATTCGGAGATCGCGGATCATCTGGGCCGCAGCGAGGGCGCGATCAAGATCGCCGTCCATCGCCTCAAGCGCCGCTATCGCGAGCTGATGGTCGAACAGATTTCATCGACCGTCGGGGAAAACGAGGCCGAGGAGGAGTTGCGGCACCTGCTGGCGGCGCTGAGTGCGTGATGCCTTTTGGTCGGTTCGACCTGGCGCCGCGCGGGCGCCAAGCGAAGTGAAAAACGCGACACATCATGTAACCTTTCACGTCATGTGCTTTTGGTAAAGGCGGATACAACAACCTTTATGAAAGGCAAAAACCATGAGTGCTGAACGCAAATGTCCGCAATGTGGCAAGGTGCTGCCTGGGGATGGTCCGCAGGGCCAATGTCCGGAGTGTTTGATCAAAGCGGCGCTGCCCAGTCAAACGGGCGGTGCCGCCACGGCCGCCGATGTGAATGCGGGCGAACTGACGATGCTGGCGACGCCAGGAACCCGCGTGCAGTATTTCGGCGACTATGAGCTGATCGAAGAGATAGCTCGCGGCGGCATGGGGGTTGTCTGGAAAGCACGGCAGACGAGCCTGAATCGCAATGTTGCCTTGAAGATGATTCGGACCGGAGCGCTCGCAAGTGCGGAGGAAGTCGAGCGATTCTTGCGCGAGGCCGAGGCGGCTGCCAATCTGCAGCATCCCAACATCGTGGCGATTCATGAGGTCGGCGAGCACAATGGGCAGCACTACTTCACGATGGACTACGTCGCCGGCCGCGATTTGGCGTCACTCGTCAAAGACGGCCCGTTGTCGCCGGACCGGGCCGCACGCTATGTCAAGATTATTGCCGAGGCCATTCACTTCGCCCATCAGCGTGGCACCCTACATCGCGACCTGAAGCCGTCGAACGTGCTCATCGACGAATCGGATCAGCCGAGGATCACCGATTTCGGCCTGGCAAAGTTGATGAAGGAGGACAGCGGTCTGACGCAGACCGGGACCATCATGGGCAGTCCGAGCTACATGTCTCCCGAACAGGCGGCGGGGCGCAACGCCGACGTCGGCCCGGCCAGCGATGTCTACTCTCTGGGCGCCATGCTGTACGAGTTGTTGACTGGGCGACCGCCGTTTCGGGCCGCCACGGCGCTGGCGACGCTGCACGATGTCATGGAAACCGAGCCGGCTGAACCGCGGGCAATCAACCCCAACGTCCCGCCCGATCTCGAGACGATCTGCCTGAAGTGCCTGGAGAAGGCGCCGACGGCACGCGCGTTGGCCGAGGAACTCGATCGTTTCCTGAACGGGGAACCGATCGAAGCGAAGCCGGCCAGCGCCGTTCGCAAGACCGTGAGCTGGATTCAGCAACACCCCGGAACGCTGGCGGCTCTGGCGGCGTTCGTCATCGTCGGTCTGGGCTTCGGCCTCTATTACCTGTTCGAAGAAAATGCCTTCCTGCGCGCCCAGCAGGTCGATCCGACGCTGATTCGCGTGGCCGGCGTCCGGCATGACCAACTCGGCCTCTGGAGCGCCATCAACTACTTTTGCATGATTGCAGGCATCTATGCCCTTCTGGCGGTGTCAGCCAAGGCCCGCGGGCTTTCCTTTACGGAAACGTTCGATCCGTCCAAGCACCTACGGCCGATGGAGCCGATCGGCGATCCCATGCGAACGCTGGCGATCTGCACCGGACTGGCGTGCCTCGGCACTGGAACCTTGCTTCTGATCAAGCTGATTCAAGCGTTTGTCTGGGAAGGCGAGTCGCTCCTCGGCCACATGCTGCCGATCTACGGGTCGACGTACTTCGGCCTGGCCGCGTTCGGTCTGGTGGTGCGCGACTATTGGCTGGTGCAGTACGGTCGGCCTTCACGGCAGGTGACGCCGGAGCAACTCCAAGCCATGAGCAAGGCGCTGGAGGACTACGACCTGGCGGCGGCAATCACGATCTACCGCGAGGCGTTTCCCGAGGCGAGCTTGGCCGAGGCGCAAGAATACGTCGTGCGCTTGGCGGAAACCCTGCGTGCGCAACATCCGGACAAATACGTGCCGCCCACATTGAGCCTGGCCACGCTGAACTGGAACTGGATACTGATCACCGGCGTGATCGAAGCGATATGCATGGGCATCTTCTGGGCGATCATGCCGCCGGCGCGTCCGGCCGCGTTCTTGTCGCAGTTCGCATTCGGATACCTGCTCGGCGCCGGCATGATGGCCGGCACGCGCGTCAGCGGATTCTTGTATCGCATGCTGCTGGTCGTCCCCGCGTTCGTCGCGATAATCGTGAGCGAGGCAATCCTACGGCAGCCTACGGAAGGAATGTCGCGCGATCCGCTGGCGTACACCCTGGGCATCATCTTGGGCGTCGCCATCATGGTGTCCGCGTTCACGCGCTCGCGCTCGGCGCCCGCCTAGAATGCATGTCAGCTGATGCGTAGAAGCGCGCGCTCGGCGGTTTCGCGACGGGGCACATTCAGACCGCGCGCGAAACCGCCGAGCGCATGCAATCATGCATGTTTGAGGAATTTGAGAGATTGCCGGGGATCATTTCGTCGTCATCTTGATGTGGTACTCGTTGACCTCGCCTTCCTTGATCGTGGTCGACAAACCCGACTGGTCCGGGTGTCCATATTTGGCGGGCATTTTCTCAAGCGTTTGCAAGAACTCCTGCATCTCTGCGGGGATCTCGAACGCGGGGCCCTTCTTGGGCAAGTCCGGTGCCCCTTTGGGCGCCGGGGGTGCTGGCGGGCCTTCCTTGCCGAAAGGGGAGTCCATACCCAGACCCGGAGGAGGCACGATGATAATCTTGCATGTGCCAACGGGGGGATTGGAGACAATGTAGGTGCCATCGGGCGTGATGGATCCCTCGGCCGTTTTTTCGTCGCTGATCAAGCGAACGATGCCGATCTTGACCGCTTGATCGTCCAGCGTGATCTTGCCTTTTAGGGCCGTGGAGACCGTCACGGGTTTTTGCGAGCAGCCGGCGATCCACGCCATGACAACTGCGGCGAGTGCCAAACACGGCACTCGCCAAACCCTAGGTGATTTGTTCATCGTACGGGCCTCATCAATCGCCGAGGTTTCCAGACTTACCGTCGTTGGGGATAAGTGCCGATTGCCAGTTCGCCTGGCCGATGTCTGGGCTCACCATGCGCACGCTGGCGTCGGCCAATGCGACGAGAATGCCGCCCGAACGCGGCGCTTGAACGTTGGATGGATTGCAGCTGGTCGGCAGTACTTCAATGCTTGGCGCATAGGAGTACGTGTAGGTCTTACCATTCCACGTGTAGGAGTAGTAATAGACCCACATGTAAGCGCTTGGCCACGAGTTGAGGCTGTCCCCATTGAATGTGTATGTGTAGTAGGGTAGATAGCTATAGTTGTACGACTGGGTGCACTTGTGGTAGTGCTCCGCAAGATAAACGGTATTGCTGGCGCCGTCGGGGATGCTGGCGTACATGTTCATCGTGGTCTTATACTGGTACGAATACGTGGTGCTGCCGTTGTTCCACTGTGGCCAAGGATAGTTCGTGTAGAGGTAGCTGTTGTCATAACCGGCGAGCGCGTAGTTGAACTGATATCCGACGGTCGAGTAGGGCCCATACGTATAAGAGCCGGAGAAGGGCGGATTGAACCACTGGCCGCTATAGCTGTACGTGTATGACGCTTTCATCACTCCGTCGCCGAACAAAGTCGGGTCGCTCGGATTGTTGTACGCCGCCACGCCTGTCGTTTGCCCGCCTTGGGAGTATAAATCGCCCTTCATGGCGTTGCCGTAGAAGGCCTGATAGTTGTAAGGCGTCGTCGCCGTCGGGGCGTTGAATAGTGCGTCCTGCTCGACATAGGGCAAGATTGACCACCACCAGCTGAAGTACTCGTACTTGGAGTATTTGCGAGTCTTGTAGTCGTAGACAATGTCGTAGTAGTAGTAGGGAGGCAAGTTCTTTTTGGCGTCATGGTAGTTGTGGGCCGCCAAGGCGATCTGTTTCAGGTTATTTCGGCTCTGCGTAGTGGCCGCGGCGGCACGGACTTTCTGCACGGCTGGCAGAAGAAGTCCGATTAAGATCGCGATGATCGCGATCACTACCAGAAGCTCGATCAGTGTGAATGCTGGCCGCGTTCCGCCCTGCCTGTACTTCATGGTGTGCTGGTTCAGCCTGAATTGGAAAACCGCGGGGTTCGAGTTAGCGACTAAGGATGACATCCCTTGAAACGCTCAGGGGATTGTACAGGTGCATGGGTCCGAGGCTACGGTTTCC